>MDTG01246318.1_pt1 | contig 43079 bp, 37 predicted proteins | sample 811421 | NCBI WGS metagenome assembly MDTG01 (sample SAMN05326645, study PRJNA326480) | marine metagenome | isolation source: seawater | place: Pacific Ocean: South East | collected 2011 | reverse complement strand
TCCCAGTGCCAATGGCGCTGAGTTACCCAAAATCCCTCGCAAGAGGGATTTTTTTTATCTTTTATATCCCCCTCACTGCACCAATTTGTCACACAATTAGTATAAAATGCCCTAAACTTGTGAGTAACACGTAAGGAGCACTTTACTTGTTACCAATAAATAAAAACTGCTACACTCGCCTTTTTTGCTTTTTGAGGCGAAAAACTAGATTAAACAAGCAATTAACGCTTAATTTTTAGGCGTTATCGCAAAAGTTAGCTATATTCACCCTTTAGTCTGTTAGTTTTTAAATATTGGGATAATAATTGCTTAGCTCTTAACTTCATAAAACGCGCTATTGAGAATTACTGAAATTAACTATGCAAACACCTATTCGTGGCCTACGCTCATTTTGTTTCGCTGCTCGCACACTGAGCTTTAAAGATGCAGCAAACCAACTTTATCTTACGCCATCAGCCGTAAGCCATCAGATCAAGCAATTAGAAGAGCAATTGGGGATTGAGCTATTCGAACGTCAAACTCGCTCTATTCGTTTAACCGCTGCGGGTAAGAACTTTTATGATTCAGTGTCACCTCTGATTAAAGCTCTCGAAAAAACCATTAATGAATTTAGTCAGTTACAAGAAAATATCACTATAAGCATTACTCTGCCTGAGTTTTTTGCCAGTGAATTATTAATGCCAAAGTTGAGTGAGTGGACCGCCGATCATCCAAACACTAACTTACAGCTAAACACCTTAAAAACGCGCAAAGAACTGACCAAGCAAAGTGACTTATCAATTGTATTATCGTCATCTAAGCCACACGAAGGGGTTGTACACGAATTATTTTCGTTGTCGTATACACCGGCATGTAATAAAGAAAACTGGCAAGCATGGCACGAAAACCCTTTTCAAGCCCTTAATGAAGTGCCCCTAATACTGCATAAAGCACGTCCTTGGGCATGGCACCAATGGGCTGAACATGCAGGTATTGAAGACTTCGCACCAAAACAAATTATTCAGGTTGATAGTATGTTCGGGGTTGCGCGAGCTGCACAACAAGGGATGGGAATTGCACTTATTCCTTTGCCTATTAGTCAAACCTGGTTTGAAGAGCAATGGCTATTTAATTTTACTGATATGCCATTAAAAACCAAAGATAAATACTATTTAGTCCAGCACGAACCGAGTGAAACTAACGCACAGCTAGAGTTATTTATAAAGTGGATGATTGATACGTTTAAGCATTTAAAATAATCACTTATCTGGATGCCTGTGCATAACACAGGCATCATTCACACGGGCTCTGTCGTGAGTAATTTCATCTTTCTAGCGATTCTAACCACCCTTTTATCTCAGCCATTAGTTGTGGCAACAGGCGCTCTAGTTTTTGAAGTGTGTCTTTGATTTCGAGGTTTTGCTCGCGTGCTTTTAACTCAATTTCTTCACATAATTTTCTGAGCTTATCGGCACTCAGCTCACCACACATCCCTTTTAAAGCATGCGCAGTTTGATGTACTTCCGCATGATTTTGCACTGCAAACTGATCTTTTAAATCAGTGAGTTTTTTCGGCGCGTTGATCATAAATATTTGGCATATTCTTTTTAGTAAAGCCTCTTTATTAAGTAACCGTACAAGCGCTTCTTGACGATTCCATAATGACTGCGCTTCATCTACTGTGCTAACGTGTTCTTCTGTTTGCTGTTCATGATCAGATAAAATCCATTTCACAACTTTTGATAGCACATCATCGGCTTTAATTGGTTTGCTAAGATAATCATTCATACCGACTGATAAACATTTTTCTTTTTCGCCCATCATCGCACTCGCAGTCATTGCAATCACAGGCACATTAATAAAAGCGCCACCAGCCTCACCTGAACGTATTTTTTCAGACACTTGATAGCCATTTAAAGTTGGCATCTGACAATCGAGTAGTACACAGTTTACAGGCGCTCCGCTTGCTTCGCTCTGCAATAAATGTTCAATGGCTTCTTGGCCATTGTTGGCCGTGAGTATTTCAATGGGTAGCTCGTCAAGTGCCCCTTTCGCTACTTCTAAGTTAATTTTATTGTCATCGACAATAAGTACCTTACTGCCTTTAATTTGTGATAAACGTTCATTTGAAATTGCGAACTCACCATCACTGTTGTCATGTAATAACGTGTGTGTTTCGTTATCACGCAGCTCAACCCCTGCAACGCGTAATAGGGCTGTTTGTGTAAGGGGTTTACTTATTTTACTCACTTTGCCCGCTTTGCTTTTTGGTATTGAAGTATCAGACTGATGCAATAAGACAACGTGAGTGCTGCTATGTGTTTCATGCAGGTGATCTAAGCTCGTATTATTATTGATTTCTTCGTCGTCTATGATGGCAAAATCAATGTTCTCATCATCGTGTAGGTCTAATTCACTAAGCGATGAAACGCTTACGTGCCCGCCATATAAAACAACCAATTTTTCAATTATTTCTATAATATGTGCATTTTGACTACACAATAAAACATGTTTAGAGGAAAAACATCTCTGTTCTTGCTTTAAGTTTCTTTCACTTGCGCGTGCCTTAATATAAAAGCTAAATGTACTGCCTTGATTTAAAGTTGAATCTAAGTAAATTTCTCCACCCATTGCATGACATAACTGCTTACAGATCGATATTCCTAATCCCGTCCCTCCAAATTTCTCGGTAATTGCACTACTCGCTTGTTGGAATGCACCAAACAGTCGTTTTTGCGAAAGAGGATCAATGCCAATTCCTGTATCTTGTACACTAACCCTTAATTTATATTCATTATTAGCAACATGCTCCGAACTCACTTTAATTTTAATAAACCCTTTTTCAGTAAACTTAATGGCATTACTAATCAGGTTATTAATAATTTGAGTTAGTCTAAGGGGGTCTACTTCTAGCTTATCGCATGAAAGTTCTGTGGTGTCTAAGTACACATCAACCCCTTTATCGAAGGCTCTGACAACACACGAGCTCACCAAACTTTCAATCAGTAGCAGCGGGTTTATCAACTGAATATTTAAGTCGAGTTTTCCTGCCTCTATTTTCGACAAATCAAGAATATCGTTAATTAATAAGTTTAAGCTTGATGCGCTCAACTCCATCATATCAACAAGCTTGCGTGACTTATCTGTTAGCGCTTCTCGTTTCAAAATATTTAGCGTGCCAATGACACCATTTAATGATGTTCGCAGTTCATGGCTCACATTCGATATAAATGCACTTTTAACCTCGCTGTGTTTAATTGCTTCGTCTTTTGCTTCTGCAAGTGCGTGTGTACGTTTACGCACTTTGGCTTCAAGCTCAGAGTTAAGACGTTTAACTTTAATTTCAGCCTGTTTTTCTTTACTAATGTCTCTAATTATTAAAGCCAAACCACTTAGGTTACTGTGCTCAGAAAAAACAGGACTCACTGAAATAGCGTAATGCGCGATATATTCACCTTGCACGAATGAACACTCGTCCTTTATTTGAGCTCTAGAACTCTGTATTTTTTTTACATATTCATCGATTGGTAAATTAGATAGAAATTCAATTTCCTTACTCGATTTCCCTACTGCCGCTTTACTTGAAATGAGCAATAATCGCTCTGCAGTATGGTTTAAACTGGACAGATACCCTTTTAAGTTAAGGGCAATAATTGCATCGATAGAACCATCGACAATTGCTGATGCTTCTTGTCTGGTTTCTGCGAGTAATTGGCTTCTAATCGCATTACGATAAAATGTAATTAAAAGAATTGATGTGAAAACAATCACTGCAAATAACAGACTGTAGGTGATCAAGCGTTTTTCATTGATCAAATTATCCACATATTCTTTAGGTGCAAGTAGGTTAAAATTAACAAAACCATATTTATCACCTGATCTAGTGTGCAACTTTTCTGAACGTACATAGAACTGTTCTTCTGTATTCGCTTTTGACTTTATTAAATAGATACCGTTGTACTTTATGTTTTCTGTGTAAACAGCCTGCCAATTTACACTGGGATTTAAATCTCTAGAAAATTGATAGCTTTCAAGTGGATGAATAATAAAATCTCCATCAGAGCCACTAATAATAAGTTGTGAGGTATCAAACACTGTTTCTTTAAGGTTATTAAGTAATGTACTGGCATTAACATTCATAATTAAAAAAGCAAAACGCTTACCGTTCTCACTGTATATTGGTATCGAAAACCGAATCATCGGTTTAAAAGGAAATTCAATTTCACCAAACTCACGATTTAAAGACAGTGGTGACATATACACTTGCTTTGGTTCAAGCAACGTACTAGGCAAGAAATAAGGCTCGCCACTTTTAGATTGTAATGAATAATCCGCAGAGGCTTCTACAGATGCGCCAACACGCTGAACACGAATAAGTTCGTTACCTTCAGCAGTCACTGCAATAACACGCACCTGTTCAACGGCGAGGTTATTTTCCATATAACCAATAAAAATAGTTTCTAATCGCTCTTTCCATTGCTGATAACTAGTGCCATCGTATGGGTCTATTCCATTGTTAAAATGGGCTCTTGGTAAGCCTGAAATTGGCGGGGTTGAATACAAAAACCGTAAATCTGATTTATATTCTGACAGTGTCGTTGTTACAATTTCTTTTAGCCTTTGATTCGTTTCGACGAACTCTTGGTCTATCGAGTCTAAAACATCTTCTTTTACTTGCCCTTCAAAAAAGCTAACGGCGATTGCTATAAAAACAACAAATACTATCGACACTAAAGCAAAGTATGGGTTCAATGAGGCTGCTTTTTTATTTTCTTTTAGTAAAATATTCACTCAGCTCCCCTTACCGTTCATCAGCTGCTTTTGTGCACCATTTCAACAAAATAGCTTTAACGCACTCATAATTAATTGGTTTTGCAATAAAGTCATTCATCCCGGCATCAATACAGCGTTGTTTGTCGGCACTTAATACATTGGCAGTTAAAGCAATGATGGGAGTGTTTTTATAGGAAGGCATCTCTCTGATCCTTAATGTCGCTTGCGGCCCATCTAAGACAGGCATTTGCATATCCATAAGAATGAGATCAAACGCCCGTGTTTCACACTGAAGAATAGCTTGCTCGCCATTATCGGCAATATTGATAGAGCTGATATTAAACTCACTCAACATCGCTTCAATAACGATTTGATTGATTTCGTTATCTTCGACAATCAGCACATTCAGCCAAGAGAAATCAATTGCTTGCTCATGGGGTTCTTGCATGTGCTGTTGTTCACTATAAACAGACTCATTCGTTCGGATAACATTGAGATCAAAATGAAAGTCTGAGCCAACACCATACTCACTTTCAACGTGCAATGAAGTCCCCATTAATTTTAATAGCTTACTAGAAATGGTTAAACCGAGTCCTGTACCACCAAACCGTCGTGTAATTGAGGCATCTGCTTGTGAAAAGGCCTCAAACAAGCTATTAAGCTGTTCCTTCGCTATGCCAATTCCGGTATCTGAAACGTGGAATGTAATGCTAAATTCATCATTCGATAGCTGATGAATACTCACATTTAACGATACACTGCCTCTTTCTGTAAATTTAATTGCATTGCCAATTAAATTAATAAGCACTTGTTTAAGGCGTGTTTCATCTCCCAAAAATATAAAATTGGGGTCCTCAGGCAACACTGAAATAAACAGTTCGACTTGTTTATTATTAGCTTGCGCTTTAAATAAATGTGTTAGCTCATCGAGTAATAAGTTTAATGCTATTGGCTGTTCTTCCAGTTCAATTTTTGAGGCTTCGATTTTACTTAAATCTAAAATATCATTGATAATTACTAATAAGCTCGCACCTGAAGAGTGTATGATGGCCAACATTTTTTCTTGTTCTGCATTTAATGGTGTACGACTCAATTGACGTGCCATACCCAAAATACCGTTCATAGGCGTTCGTATTTCGTGGCTCATATTCGCCAAAAATTCTGACTTAACTTTAGTGGTATGTTCGGCGGTTTGTTTGGCATCTGATAAATCTTTACTTAAAATTCTGAAGCTATCTGCCGCTTTTGCAAGTACACCTATTTCATCTTTTCTATGTAAGTCATAAATTGGTGCTGATAAATCGCCATTAAGAAAGTGTTTAAAGCTCACCGTAAGGCGTTTAATAGACTTAGAGATCTGCAAATGGAAAAAAGCAGACAAGGCAATAATGTAAATTAACACTCCCCACGCGAGTAGCTTTAAAATACGTTCTGTTTTAGAAACTGTTTTTTCTGCTTCTTCCTTGATACGGCTTAACCTTGTTAATGATTGCTCTCTTAGTTCATTTGCTAAAGTACTAAATTCAATTGCGTCACCGGCCATTCCAACATTGACTAAACTTAAATAATTGCGATTTGCTTGAATACTCCTCGCAAATGCCTGACTATAAGTATCTGCCATTTTTGAAAGTTGGTTAATTTCAGAGCGGTATTCACTTTTTTGAATATGCACAGAGGCATTTAATTTCGTCGAAATCATTCGTAAAGCATCGTTAACTGACGCTCTTTTTGCATAATCTTTTTTGGTTAAAAACAAATACGCATCTCGATGCAACGAATGCCACAGATTGAGATACTCAGAAATAAATAACTTTTCTTCAACAGTGGTTACTTTTCGCATTAAGTTATCAAGGTGTGTCGTTGCATCAGCGTAAATTCGGGGTAATTCTTTTTCTGTCAATGTTGCTCTTATTTCGTAGCGCTTGGTCAAGACCTGTAAATTCTCGCCGTACCTCTTTACTAGTTCAGACATGGCGTTGAGGTAAATTTGACTCTCATTCTCTTCATTTTTAAGCTCAACATCGCTTAGACGTGTTTTGATACTTTGAAAATTTTCGACGATTTTTTCAAACACAGCACTGCTTCCACTCCCGCCATACACAGAGATATCGCGTTGCATTTCGACTATGTCTTTATTGATCCTAAGAATACTTACAGCGTAATTACTGATTCGGCTTATATCGTTAAAAGCAACCTCTATTGTATTTAGGCGTTTATTCATAACGTAGTAACTGGCGCTCATAGCAAGTAAAATTAGCATCAACGCTAATAACATTTTTGCAGCAACAGAGCGTGAGAAAATATTCGACAAGGCAGTTCCTTAAGAATTAAGCAGTTCAAACCACTTATCTAAACTGTAATCATAATTTGGCATGACGGTATTCCAAACCGCGATATTAGAAAAGCGCTTAATGTAGCTGCCTCCATCCCTTACCTGCCCAGCTTGAACAGAGATTTTTCCATCAGTGCCTGTTAAGTCTGTCACCGCTTCTTTACCTTGATACCAGTAATTCCACTCTGGTATAGACATAAGAGGCTGACTTCGTTCTGGGTTAGAAATGTAATAGCCCTGACGCGCTATAAATGCACCGGGATAGCCTGACAACCACCAGTTCATGTAATCGTACGCTGCATCTTTTACATGCCCTTGCGTATTGGCCGATAAACACATAACCCCATGCCAAGCACGATAACCTTCTTTGGGTGAAGCATACACAACAGGGATACCTTGTCCTCTGCATGCACTTACTCCCGGTGAAAACATACTTTGAATAGTCACACGGTTAGTTTTCATAAAGTCTATCGACTGTGGAACCGATGTCCAAAATCCAGCGAAGTGACCCTGCCTTTTTTTCTCGAGCAAAATTTTAAACAGCTGATCAATTTCTGTAATACTCATATTTCCTAAGTCATTGAAACTCATCAGCCCTTGGGCCTGAACAGCAAGTGCGGCGTCAAAAATACCTATGGTGGGCGCATTAACTAATCCTACTTTCCCTTTATTTTTTTCGTCGAGCAACCATGCCCACGATTCGGTTTCATAGGGAATACCTTGCTCAATAAATTGCGTGTTATAGCCAAAGGAATCAACATTGTGAACATACGGCATATAACTGATTTTTTTGCTAGGCGTCGTACCGAGACGACCATCAGGCTGAACATACAAAAGCTTATTGGGTGAATCCCCCGCCCCTATTTTTGCTTCAGGTATTACACGCCCGGTTTTAGTTAGTGGATTAATTTCGTTCCAATAAATAAGCCTATCAATATCTAATGGTTGGATAGCCCGAGCTTGCCACAAAATATTAATTGAATCAGACCACTGTTCGTACAAATCAAAAGAACTTGGATTCGCTGCCGCCTTTTGTAAAACTGCAGCACTGCCCATTGGAGTAAATTCGATATTAATGCCAAGCTCACGCATTGCTCGTTGACGTAACTCTTCTTGCAAGGTGACATGTGTGCCCATCACTCTCAAAGTGACAGTGTTTTTTGCAAAAACATACGGTGCTTTAAATGCCAGTGTTGAAGCAGCGACTCCCACACCCATTTTTTTTAGAAAACATCGACGGTCTTTTAAGTTAGCCATACATATTCACCTAGTAAATAAGCAACTATGAGTATAGATGAAATTTTTAACGTTAAAATCTGATTATTTCATCAGTCAATTGCATGTAATTTAAAGCAATTTCTACCCGCATTTTTTGCTTCATATAATGCTTCGTCAGCTAATGAGACAAGTTCATCAAACTGTTTCATCTCTTGGTGAGAATACACAACTCCCCCGATACTGACTGACACCCTATTTAAAGAAGATTCTTCGTGACGAATATTTTCGCTCGCTAGTTCATGATTAATTCGCTCGCAGACTTGCTTTACTCCATCAAAATCTGTGTAAGGTAAGAGCACAAGGAACTCTTCTCCTCCATATCGTACAACCGTATCTTGCGGGCGTTTAACTGAACGATTTAATACCTCAGCAATCTTTTTAATACATACGTCGCCTTGTGGATGGCCATAATGGTCGTTATAACGCTTGAAATGATCGATATCTAACATCAGTAGGCTAAAAGCTCTTTTATCACGTATAGCTTGTTTAAAAACATTAGAGACTTCTAAGTCTAGGTAATGGCGATTAAATAAACCTGTTAGAGAGTCTTTGTATGTCAATTCAACCAACTTTTCGAGGCGAAGTTTATTCTCAATATGATTCTTCGTGCGGTGTATTAATGTTGAAGCAGTGATGGGTTTTCCAATGAAATCTGTTGCTCCGGCTTCCCAACAGGCATTTTGTGAATCGGTATCGTAGGTCGATGTAATAAAGACAATAGGTACATTTTCAAAGGCAGGATCGTCTTTTATTTGCCTACATACATTTAACCCATTGATATCAGGTAAATTCACATCTAACAAAATTAAATCAGCAGTGTTTTCTTTACAGTATTCTAAGACACTATTTCCAGCGCTAAATGGTAAAACAGTAAAGTGCTCTTCTAATATTGTTTCAAGTGTAAGTCTGATCATTTCATCATCATCAACTACGAGTATTTTACATTCTGACAATGGTTTTAGAGTTAAAGGCATATAAATTCTTCATCTTTATTATTGTTTAGTTTCGCTTTGCAGCAGCTCTTTAAGGCATAATCGCTTACTAACTTACCTTGTAACTTTTGAAAACATACTATTCATGAGAAGGTCACTTTAGTATGTTATTAATTCTGCAACTAACTGTTAGTTCAATAAGTTTTAACAGTAATTATAGTCAAAGCCCTATTTAATGCTTAACTATTTTTCATTATTTGTAGTATAAAAGAATGATGGCTATTTATTGCATGCGCCATGCACTTAAGCATAAGGTCATTACAATGAATGGATAGCTAATCCTGTCATGAAGTGGGTTTATCATATCGTTTTTGTTTTTTACGTTGTTCGTGCTTTGCTTTAGCCACATTTTCAAATACAGGGGGAGGAATATGAAATAGCGAAAGAAGTGGGAATATGGCCATAAATAAATATGCCCCTTTTGGCATCTTTTTAGCCCAGAGTACCAGCTTAAAGAGCAGATTAAACAATATATTTAAACAATACAGTTCTGCCACACAGTTTACTAATAACAACCCGTGCTATCGTGATTAAATCCATTTACCTTTGTATCAATAACCTTTAAAATAGAAATGAGGAAAATGCTACTTTTTTAAACGTATTTAATTATTAAACATAAAAAGCGAAGACTGCAATTTTCCGATACTACCCTCTCCTGATACAGCTTAAGCCTTGCAGCAACACTATTCTTAGCATGAGAGCCTCAGTTTTTAAGCCTTTTATTCGACTAAAGTCTATAGGTTAAATTTATTCACCTATTGGGTGTTTTTTTATCGTTTGTTCGATTTTCCTCTCTAAACTAAAGTTGGATTGTCGGTAATAAATGCCGACTCTAACAGAGGAAAAAATTATGTTTAGTACACTTATGAAACGCGTTGCACTTAGCTCTTTATTAACTTGCTCAGCGATGGCAGTGGCTGATCAGGGTGACTACAAATTAATGGTGATTGACCAATCTACAACACTTGCAGAACAAAGCAATCAATACGAATTAGCATTTAATCAGTGCGCATTGAGCGTTAAAGAAAAAGACTTTGCGGCAGCCGAAGCACTCTGCTCTAAAGCAATTAACTTGCTAACGACAAGTAAAGTCCCTGGTCATAAACGTCGTGAATTAACATCATTTGCTTTAAGTAATCGTGGCGTTGCACGTATTATGTCTGAAAACGAGACAGCCGCATTATCTGATTTCTATGAAGCCGTGCAGATTTCAAGTAACGATTTGGTAGAGCACAACTTAACTCGCGCCAAACAGAACTTAGCATTATAAGTTCATCCGCATTATTTCATGAAACCCAGCTTAGGCTGGGTTTTGTCGTTTTGGAGTATCTAAATTTAAGCACTTATAATTGAAAACTTAAATTTTAATAAGTCTTTACGTAATCCATCAGACTATCCGGTAAGATTATTAGCGCTTAAGTAAGACAATCTGTTACGAGCTGCAAACCGTTAAAGCAGAAATCAACCTTTTCGCCGTTTTAGAATTAAAACAGACACGAACGTAAGTCATTGTTGGACAATTGTGAGTTAGAATCGACAGTCAGTGCTATGCTATGCTATGGTCAGGCATAGGTAACGCCCTACTAATGTGCAAAAAATTGTTGGCTAAAATGTTAGGAACGAAAACAGCAAACTGTTTTTTGTTCTTATTAATTAACTTGTTATACGTTTTTTAACTGGTTTAGAATTGTATTACATGCACTGATCACATCTGCTCTGTAGAACTCTATAGTTTCAGCTAACTCTTTATCTGATTTAGCGAGGAACTCAGGAGAACAATTGGCTCGTACGTGCTTCAAAGGTAAATGATCAGTATCAGACTCAATTACACCAAATACGTGAAACTCAGTATCCCAACATTGCTCATATTTATTATTGCCAATTCGCCAGAGCCCTATGACATTATCTAAATAATCCTCATCACTCTCTAGTAATTTTGTAGCAAGTTTTATTGCATCATCAGACATTTAATTAACACCAAACTCTAGAAACGTATAACGCCTCAAACACCGGCTTGGTGAAGTTGACGGCTTTTTTTGGGAACGAAAAAGGTGACAGATTTACCAAGTCCGAGTGCTTTGACTTGTTAAACATTGCTACCACCATTTTGCAAAACTCTCTATGTGCTCAATATGCTGGATCACCAATTCACGATCAAAATCACTCTTGAACTCCATATAGCCAGATCCGATTTCACTATGTATTCGGTGAACTGACAATTGAATTTCTTCCTTAGTGAATGAAAGTACTATTTCTCGGTCCATATCATAGAATTCGGCTTTACCGGCTTCTCCGGTTTTCAACCGTTCTAGCTGCACCAGAAACTCGTCAAAAACGGAGCACTCAAACAAAATATCCTTGGCAGAATATGAAAATATTCCTCTGGGCATTTCAAGTTTCAGCTCCACCTCGCAGCCAATTGATGGCAAGCGATCTTCGCTTTCATTGATCTTTATTCCAAACCAAAACGGGTTGGGTAGTTCGATATCGTAGCTCATAATATTTGATGCTAAACGCCAGATTATGGGGCGGAAAATGCTTGGCTAAAATTAGCGACGAAAGAGCACAAGCCAAGCTTTTTGCGTCCCATCCATAAACCGTTTGTTATGTGTTGCTTGCACTTACTAGCAGAAATTCACTAATTTCATTACGTAACTCAAGGTTACTGCACCTACGAGCATTTTCATCAGCCTTATTTGCCCATGATATTGCTTCACATTTATTACCTGTTTCCAAGAAGCGCTCAGCAATGGCAAGTTGTGAAGAAGCAACATATTCACTTAAATTTAAGTTTGTTGCGACCTCTATTGCAATTAAATAGATATTTAAAGCTTGCTTGTTATTTCGGGTGTAATCGGCAAGAGCTTCCCATTGAAGGGGATGATCCTTGCTTGTTCCCTTATGCATTTCACATAATTCATTTAGTTTTTGATAAGCATGCCAATAATTTTGAGTTAACTCAGCACTGGAAGAATTAACCAATTCACACGCTAAATCTAAAACTGAATTATAAATCGATTGATCAACCATAAAAACACATAAACCGCCCGGTTATGGGGCGAGTATTAGCTTGCTAAACTGGTGAGGAACGAACCCGTGCAAGCTGTTACGAGTCCCTTCCATAAACCGCTTGTTATATTTACAATTCGATCATGTCCGCGATTTGATAACCAAGATTGGTAATTCTAAATACTTCACCTTTATGACCACGATCTTCAATTAAATATTCATTCTCTAGTTCTTGGATAGCTGATTTCCAGCGAGCTACCTCTCTAGGCTCTTGTGATGAAATCAAATTTTTCCCATTTGTTTGAACGTCATCACCACCAATATAACTTAGCGACATAATTGTGCCACCGCTATCGAGGCTAGCTTCTTTAAGTAATATACGAGCTTCGTTTGATAGTTTTGGAATTGAAGTATTTGATTCTACAATTTCGCTTTGAGTTGAGAATGAATCACTTACCTCAAATTGAAATAAAGAGTGTTCATTAACTTTAAGTTGAAGGTGACGATAAAATTTTTCTTTAAAATCAGAATGACTATCATAACCTTCATATAAGCCACGAGATTGACAAGATTTTTTAAACTTACTTAATTCTGAATATTGGTCGGGGTCAACGGTATCCATTACGACAGGCTGACTGGAAAAATAGAGCATTGCGGGCTTGTCAGCCGCGATATGTTTTTCAATTTCCTCAACAGTCCCACTAGCGTACTCAGTAGTGGCTGTTCCAATACGAGTCCAGAAAACACCGACGAGGAAATCACATTTATCTAAAATTTGATTGTTTATAATTTCCTGAGGAGATGCCCCCATTTCTGGAGATGAATGAGATTCCCATCCAACAGGTAACAAAACAATATTTCGTGACTTTGAATGAACAGCATTCCATTCATATATTACATCACGAATGATCGTTCTTTCAGATGCTACATCCCCTGGTGAAGCAATCATTACATTGAATACTTTGGCTTCGCAACTCATAACCTGAACTCTCCTTGTAAATATAACGCCGCAAATATGGGGCGTATTAAGCTTGGCTAAAATTAGCGAAGAATGAGCGTCAGCCAAGCTTAATACATCCCACGCATAATTGCCTTGTTAGGCTACCTTTCTGATAAAGAATGTTTGTTCATCTTCACTTTGGAAAACACCAATTTGGTGTGTATCTAAGTTAACAATACTTTCTAATTCTTTATTCTCAGTATCCCAAGTTACACCTTCATATTTATATGGAAACTCTGATGAATTTGGATTTTCACTGTGAATATAAATTGAGTTATCTATTGTGTCTTCTTTTATGATAGCGAAGCACTGGATTTCATTGCTTCTATGGTTAGTTAAAGTCTCTGCCTTGACTAAAAAACGAAAAGTTAATTCAATGGCTCGTTTCCTGTTTTCAGGTCTCGAATTTCCTTTGCCATCCCAATCAGGATGAGTATGCCAAAGATCAAACCAATCATTAGGGTCGATTCTTGATAAGGCATCCTCACATTGTTTTTCCATTTTTGACCAGTAGCGATCAATTCTTTTTTTATAACGCCTATCCATGATGTTTCCGTGGTAGCCTAACATTTTAGTATTTATGCAACACGCAGTTTGTGATGCATAATCGCTTGTTGGACTGAGCCGCTACCTGCTCGGTGTGTCAGAGTTGGTGTTGTTTATGCTATGGACTTACTTAGAAAAATAGGCTTTTTAGTGGCTCTCACTTTCCTAGCTAATTTAATCAGCTTAGCTGTGTTATGTAAGCTTTCCCTGCATTGCTCAGCGCTTATTATGTATTCATTAAATCTAAATTTTTCTTAATACGCAATTATATTTTTACGCATACAGAGGCTGCTACCTAACTTCTCAGTCGTTCTGTTTTGGGTAACTTCCGTAGTTCGTTCAAATTCGACTCTAGAGCATCTGCTCTGAATTGTTTTAAGACAATAATGAGTTAGAGCCAAAGGACGGTTATGTGCCACTTGCAACATAATTAACACCTGTTTGTATCTCAGCAAGCCCGAGGGCGCATAACTTTTTGTTAGCTGCCAACCCAAATATTACTTAAGTTTGCAGCATTAATAAAAAGCCCAATCGCAATAGGAGCAGTAAACAAAACCATTAAACTGTAGACAAATAATAGCTGGCCTTTACTAAGTTGGTGTAACTGCTGACTTGTAGTTTCACTTCGTAGACGTAACACGGTTGATAGTAAAATGAGAAAAAGTACAAACCACCAAAAGCCTTGATTTAATATAGGGACATTATAGGCAACAACGAAAATGCCAACGCAGCTTATAGCAGCAATGAACCATTCAGCTATCCAGCTTAATTGAAAGTATCCATCTTTAAAATACCAATATAACCTAATGCTTAAAGTAACAATTAGATATATGACTAGAACTATAAAAATATATTTGAATACTTCCATTTTCCATCAATGCCTTACGAAGGAGAGCAAACCAAGCGTTCTGAGTGCTTTTGAGTAACTTGTTATAAGCCGTATGCAACAATTAGATATATGAATAAGCTAAAAAACGATGCTAATGCTACAAACAATGAAATGCGTACCTTTTTAATATGACAGTCTAACCCTTTATGGTACATGGAAAAATTTTTAGGGTTACCAAATAACATGCCCCAATACTGATCTTGGTAACCTAAGTATTCAACCAGCTTATTTTTACGCTCATTTGTGTATTTATGCGCTGCTTCTTTGTATGCTGCCATCTGCATGTTAAACACAATAAAGGTAATCGCTACGACTCCAAACAGGATGATAAATACCATTGCTTCCCTTAGGCTTATAACGCCCACTTAAGCAGACGAAAATTGTTGATTAAAATGTGAAGCGAAGCGGAGCCTACCAACTGTTTTTGTTCCGTTTGAAGTGCATATTATACAGCCTTACGCTTATTTTTATGTAAAGAAAACATTAGTAGTGCAGCAAGTAATGTTGCAATAATATCACCAAGGTCAAAAAACATTGAAGTCCAGTATTGTTCAATTTCATATGTTAATGCACCGGCAGTAAACATTAAAACTGACTTTTTAAATGTTTTTATGTCAATCTTTGGCTTAACTATTGGAATGAGAGACAAGATTCCGAATAAATAGAAAAAGCTTGGGGAAGATCCTAAAAAGGTATCTAAAAAACTATTGATACCAAATATGTTAGATCTCGTTAGCTTCACAATAATTGCGAAAGCACCACATATAATGAAGCTAGCTATATAAAACTTTTGTTCTCGAAACAACAAACCAACTCCTTGGCAATTTAACAGGTTATAGCGAGCGAATAGCACGTTTTCTTACCACACAAGCCGCACTTCTCTCAAAGTTTATTAGTAACAAAGTTATTAACTGATTGCCACATATATTAAAAGTTGGCAGTAACCATTACCTAAACTTAATAAAAGCGAGTCTTTAGGTCGTGTTATTGATTATGTAAGCGCCCACACAATAACTGTATATAAAAACAGCATTTAGGTATTGCTCAAAAAAATAATTAAAAAGACACAGTCCCCTACTTTTCAGCCAACCACTAATTTTGAGTAATTACTCTATAGATTAAATTTCTTCATCTATCAGGTTTAATTTAATCGTTTGTTTAGCTTTGGGGAATATTTTAAAGTTCACTCGTTGGCAAGAAACACCAACTTAACCAAAGGAAATCTATCATGTTTAAAACACTTGTAACCACTATTGCACTTAGCTCTTTATTAACTTGCTCAGCGATGGCAGTAGCCAACCAAGCTGATTATAAACTGATGGTTATCGAGCAAGCTCACTCTTCAAACGACGTAAACAGCACATACGAAAATGCTTTCAACCGTTGTGCATTGAGCGTAAAAGAAAAGAATTTTTCAGAAGCTGAAAGCCTGTGTACCGAGGCAATTTCACTTCTTAGTACAAGTAAAGTACCTGGATACAAACGTCGCGAATTAACTTCGTTTGCATTAAGTAATCGTGGTGTTGCACGCATCATGTCAGAAAACGATACTGCAGCTCTTTCTGATTTTTATGAAGCAGTTCAAATTTCTAAAAACGAACTTGTAAATCATAACTTAACTCGCGCAAAGCAAAACTTAGCGTTGTAAAGTTACCCCACCAAATTGTTGTCGAAAGCCCGGTTCTTGTGTGTTCTGACCGGGCTTTTTTTCGCGCCTGATTTACATGATAAACCAATAAGCAAACTGTAACCCCCTATTGGCCTATACTAAATTTCTCTTTCAGTTCTTGAATTTCTTCACTATACGTAGCTAAAAATTGGTTAAACTGAGTAATAATCTCTGGATGATTAATCGTCGATACATGAAAGTCTTGTACATCTACACCGAGCAATTCATGGAAGTAGACATCGGTCGTTACATTTAACTTTTTCCGTAATTTATAGTTAAGAACATCCCGCGAGATATAAATACAATTTATTCGGTTCAATAAAAGCAAAGAAATAAGCTCCGTTGTATCCGCAGTTTCGATAACGGCAATTCCCTCTTTTTCAAAATATGCTTTAAAACGTTGTGAGGTGAAACCACGCACTTTACCAAACCTGGTGCAATCAGATAATTGTGTATCAGGATTAAGACTCGCAATACCGGTTACAGTTGTAAGAACAGGCTTTGAATAGACTATTTGCTTGGTTTTTGTGTAGATATCTTTAAAACTTTTTTGCCATTGCGGGTTATCTGGGTATTTAAAATCAAGGTAACTTTGCGTAATAAAATCTTTATAAAGGCGGTTTAGAGGCGTTGGGTAAACACTATATTATAGTCGTATTTACGACCGAATAATTTTAATAACTGTGCGCTGTATCCAGTGAACCGTGAGTTATTGTTATCGCTCCCTTCGTAATAAGGTAGATATTCAATGTTCTCTACGCCTACTACATACGAGGCTCTTTCTGCGCATAATAACTGCAACGAAAATAAGCTTACTACAACAGCACTCAAACCACTTATTAGATTTATTTTCACATTTCAAACGTCACTTTTTGGGCATACATACAAGCTTAGGCTAAAAAATGACTTTGAACTAATAGCGTATCGACATTTTACTCTGCTGGAACAAATTCAAGCACCGTAGCATTAATACAATACCTATCTTTACCTTGTGGGCCTTCACCTGGGAATAAATGGCCTAAGTGGATCCCTGAACTTTTCGATTTTAATTCAATACGCTGCATTCCATAACTGTTATCTTCGTGCATGGTGACGCTGCCTTTAACGGCTTGGGTAAACGATAACCAACCTGTACCAGAATTAAAGCGGTCTCGGGTATCAAATAATGGGGCACCACTGAGTTTATCTATAAAAACCCCCTCTGGCGTATTTTTAAAAATATCATATTGCTTACAATATGGACTGTCGGTACGAGCATGAAATGCAACCCTAAACGCCTCACTGTCACCCAACTTAAACGCACCGAGCGCTTTGTAAAATTCATCTTTACTTACATACCCTTGACGGCCATACACCTCTTCACCATTTTCTATAAACAGTAAAGTTGGCGTTGCCCAAGTTGGGGTCTTAATTGTCAGCCCATCGAGCTCATCGGCATAACGAAAGGTCATGGGAATAGTACCTTGGTAGTTATTGGCAACTTCTTTTTTGAACTTTTCACAGTATGGGCAATACCCTTTCGCATCAATAACCACAATCTGTTTATTTGTCAGTAATGCACTATTATCAACGTTGGGTTTGTTGGTTGAATCAAATACCACGCCTGTTGAATGATCAGGACAATACCCATTCGGGTTTTTCTTTAAATAATCTTGATGATAATTTTCTGCTGCGTAAAATTTCTTGAGCGGCTTAATTTTTGTGACAATTGTTCCGTAGCCTGCGGCCGTTAACTTTACTTGGTACGTCTGTTTTAATTCAATGGCTGTTTGTTGCTGCTGTTCGTTGCTGGTAAGAATTGTAGAACGATACTGTGTACCAACATCATTACCTTGGCGATTAAGCTGCGTAGGATCGTGATTCTCAAAATAGTGCTTAAGGAGGCTTTCAGTGGTTATTTCATTGCTGTTATAAGTGACTTTTACCACTTCAGCATAGTTATTGTCGTCGAAACGACGTGACTGACGGGTAATATTTTTATACGTTGCTTTAAATCCCTCACCATCTGCATAGCCTGATACAGCATCAATTACCCCATCCAGTGCTTCGTAGCGTTTTTCAGCCCCCCAAAAGCAGCCAGAGCCAAGTACAATAGTTTCAATATGCTGCGTGGCGTTTTGCATGGTGTCTTGTGAATACACTTTACTTGCAGTCATCATGGCACTACTGGTCAGTAATATCAGTAACATTGACTTAATTGTCATACTAATTTCCTCATTAAAGCCTGTATATTTAAAAGACCGGCGAGTTTAATAAATCATTTCACCTTAAACGCGTCTAAGCTGTGATTCACCGCTAACAATTTAACTCTTTTGTATATTTAAGGTAAAAAGCACCTTTTTACATTGGGATATAATAATGAGAATTGCACATAGCCTAACCGCTCTCGCATTGGGTATAACACTTGCTACGCAAGTGAATGCAGCAGAGTTCACTTTCGCACAATCTATTAAACCAACTGACAACACATTAGTGCTGTTTTTTGATTCAAAAACAGGTGTTTCTGATTTCAATTACCTAAGCGCTGAAACGCAAGCCCACTTAGATAAAGTGGTTAACTTTGCAGACTTTAAAGCCAAGTACGGAAAAACATTAGAAGTCATTGCTCCAAACAACAGTGAACATCAACGTATTTTACTTGTTGGGCTTGGTGAGCAAGCAGAACTCAATGCTGCAAAAATGGCAAAGCTAGGAGGTAATGTTCACGCTAAGCTTCACAGTGCGAAACAAGCTTCGGTTAGTCTTGATTTTTCGGTGTTGAAAGAAACAGACACAAACGCCAAATATGCAGCCGAGTTTGCTCATGGTGCTAACCTACGTGACCACCGTTTTGAAGAATACAAAAAAGAAAAAGACACCCATGTAGTTAATTACACTGTCGACGTTGAAAATATAGACCAAGCGGTCAAAAACCACACTTTACTACAACATATTGAACAGGGTGTATTTTTAGCACGCGACTTAACCAGTGAAGTAGCGACAGAGATGACTCCAGCTGACTTTGCTAAAGCCGCAAAAGAGCTTAAAAAGTTAGGTGTTAAAATCACGGTTCTAGAACCTAAACAAATTAAAAAGCTGGGTATGGGTGCGCTCGAAGCGGTTGGCCGTGGTAGTGAAGAAGGTTCACGCCTTGTTGTTGCCCATTATCAAGGTAATAAAAACACACCTATCGCGTTAGTAGGTAAAGGTATTACCTTTGATTCTGGCGGTTATAGCCTTAAAACTGGCGCTTCAATTGCACGTATGAAATCAGATATGGCGGGTGCTGCAGCCGTACTAGGCACTGTAAAAGCAATGGCGTTAGCTAAAGCCGACACCAATGTTGTTGCGGTCATGGGGATGGCAGCAAACATGGTTTCACAATTTGCTGTTGCACCGGGTGACGTTGTTCGCACAGCTGAAGGTTTAAGCGTTGAGATTGTAAATACAGACGCAGAAGGACGCTTAGTATTAAGTGACGCTATGTGGTATGCACGCGATAAGTTCAAACCCTCTATTATGATTGATGTTGCAACGCTCACTGGCTCAAAGATTGGGGCTGTTGGCAACGAATACGCCGCCGTATTCTCAAAAGACGATCAATTAATTGAGCAATTAACACTGGCTGGTAAGCAAGTAAACGAAAATCTTTGGCGCTTACCGCTGGGCTACGACGATGCGTTAAAATCTGACATTGCAGACTTAAAAAATATTGGTTCTCACGGTCCTGGTGCAACAACAGCGGCAAGTTTTTTACAAAACTTTGCGGGTGACACACGTTGGGTACACATCGATATCGCGGGTAACGCACTTAACAATAAAGCAAAAGATGAACTCGCTGAAGGCGGAACTGGCTACGGTGTACGCTTACTGTCTAACTGGTTACTAAACAACAATAAGTAGCCTTTTCCTTTACTCTCTGCCAAGCTGTTATCATTATTTTATAACGGCTTGGCAGTGTTGAGTTTTTAATTAACGCTAAAGACTCATTTACATCATCACTACTGGGCCTATATGCTAATTATCATCAACAAATAATAAAAAGTGTGACATACAATGGCTTCTACTCAACGACCACAGATCACAGCACTGACTACGCATTGCATTTTTTTCGATGTCTATGAGTCAGGGCAAGATGTGCTTGAAACACAAAAAAAGATTTGGGCACTCGCGCAACTTTGTCGAAATTCAGGGGACTTTATTGATGTGGTGCCTGCGAATAATAACCTCACCCTTTACTTAAAAGAGTCATCTTTACTTGCTAAGTGGCAATCTTCATTACTTAGTCACTGGCATGAGATTAAAAGCAATAATTTTACCTCTACGCATCATAAGCTCGCCACGGTGTATGGTGGCGATTATGGCCCCGATATTTCAGCGGTTGCTAAATACCATAATTTAACCATAGACGACGTGGCTCAAATGCACAGCAGTGCAACGTATCATGTTTTGTTTATGGGCTTTCAACCCGGATTTGCATACCTAGCAGGCTTAAACCCCCACTTATACACGCCGCGCCACGAAAAACCACGCATTCATGTCCCTAAAGGCGCGGTTGCTATAGGCGGTGAGCAAACTGGCGTCTACCCCGAAGACTCCCCAGGTGGTTGGCAAATAATAGGTCATACAGATTTCAAACTGTTTGATATAAATGCACAGACACCGTGTGCAATTGCACCGGGCGATACGTTAGAGTTTGTTATTCAGGAGGTGCTAAAATGATCACCATACTCAAGCCCGGCATGCAAATGTCTATACAAGATCAAGGCCGCGTAGGTTCTCGCCATTTAGGCATTGGTCAATCAGGGTGTGTTGACCCTTATGCACAAATCATCACTAATCGTCTTGTTGGCAATCCCGATAACCATCCCGTGATTGAGATCACGCTTGGGCTTGCCGAAATACAGTTTGATAACGACTATTACATCGCCTTACATGGCACCGACATGAAAGCCACTGTGAATGGTAATGCTGTTCAACCGGGCTGGAGTTTTTATATAAAAAAAGGCGATATACTAAAGCTAAACGCAGCCCGACATGGGTTTCGAAACTATTTAGCTATTGGTGGTGACTGGCATTTACCAACGGCTATTTTAGACTCTTACTCAACCGATATTGCAGCAGGCTTTGGTGGCTTGCATGGTCATGCTTTAAAGGCGGGTGATCGTTTCGATATAACACCTAAGTATGCAACTAAAATCGGATTAGGTGCCATGTTACCGCCAAAGAGTACACATATTCGTATTCTTGCCGGTCCGCATGCCTCAATATTACCTGATAATACATGTGATAAGTTTACAGAGCATTCATGGCATATTTCGCCTAGCAGTAACAGAATGGGCGCACGATTATTAAGCGATGAGTGTAAATTAGCGCATTCATTGTCGCTGCCCTCAATGGCAGTTATGCCTGGAAGTATTCAATTACCACCTAATGGTGAACCCATTGTTTTACTGAATGACGCGCAAACAACGGGTGGGTATCCAATAATTGGTACTGTTATTGAGGCTGACTTGCGTCATTTTGCTCAGCTTAAACCCGGTGACTTCTTACACTTTGAGTTTGTTAGTCTTGAGCAAGCTCATTTAGCCCAGCAAAAGCTCGTTGCTCATCTAAATCAACTTGCAATTGCTTTAAAGTATAAAAATGCCAAAAGTTAACAGTCTAAATGCCCTGTGTTTAAACTCGTTTGGCGTTTAATAAATGACTAACCCCTAAACCAAGTTGTCTATACAAGAGTGTATTTACTTTTTGAGACAATGTTTACAGTGATATAAATTGTTTTTGCTGCGCCAAATTGGTGCAGCAAAAATAATTTTTACGTCGCTTATTTCATCAAATTTCTTCATTTTTACTAAAAAATAATTCGTTCACTATTGTTCATACAAAGCTTTTGGATCAATCTGGTGCAAAGCCTGTGTTTTCGGTGCATAGATTATTCTTAAATAATTAAAAAACCTGTGTGACTTAGGTAATTATTTCTGTTAAAACAAAGATTCGCAGTTTTAAAATTATTGTTAACTGCGCACATAATTGGAATGAGGAGTCACCATGTGTTCAATTTTTGGGGTATTAGATATTAAATCTGATCCTGCCCAATTGCGAAGCCAAGCAATTGAGATGTCAAAACTATTAAGGCACCGCGGACCCGATTGGTCTGGCGTGTATTCATCAGAGAAAGCTATTTTAGTTCATGAACGACTTGCCATTGTTGGTGTGTCAAGTGGTGCACAGCCGCTTTATAATCCAGAGCGTACACATATTCTCGCTGTCAATGGTGAAATCTATAACCATAAAGAACTAGCGGCAAATTTAGAAACCGATTTTACCTTTCAAACTCAATCTGATTGTGAGGTTATATTAGCCCTGTACAAACAAAAGGGGCCTGAGTTTTTAGATGATTTAAATGGTATTTTTGCTTTTTGTTTATACGATGAAGAGCAAGATGCCTACCTAATCGGTAGAGACCACATTGGTATTATTCCGCTTTACACAGGTCATGACGAACATGGCAACTTTTATGTTGCGTCAGAATTAAAAGCACTATCGCCAATTTGTAAACATATTGAAGAGTTTCCACCGGGGCATTTTTTATGGAGCAAAGACGGTCAGCTACGTCGTTATTATTCACGTGATTGGCAAAGCTATGACGCGGTAAAAAACAATGATGCAAAAGTGAGTGATGTTAAAAACGGTTTAGAAGCAGCCGTTAAACGTCAATTAATGTGCGATGTGCCCTATGGTGTATTACTTTCTGGTGGGTTAGATTCGTCTGTTATCTCTGCAATTACCCAACGCTTTGCAGCAAAACGTATTGAAGACAACGACGAGTCAGACGCGTGGTGGCCTAAACTTCACTCTTTTTCGGTTGGGCTTGAGGGCTCGCCAGATTTAGCGGCAGCGCAAAAAGTAGCCGATATGATAGGCACTGTTCACCACCCTATTCACTTTACTATTCAAGAAGGTATTGATGCACTGCGTGAAGTCATTTACCACATTGAAACGTATGACGTAACAACCATCCGTGCATCAACCCCCATGTACTTAATGGCACGCCAAATTAAGGCAATGGGCATTAAAATGGTGCTTTCTGGCGAGGGAGCTGATGAATTATTTGGTGGTTACTTGTATTTCCACAAAGCCCCTAACGCACAAGAGTTTCATGAAGAGCTAAATCGTAAAGTCTCTAAACTTAATATGTTTGATTGCTTGCGTGCGAATAAATCAATGGCGGCATGGGGTGTTGAAGCTCGCGTACCATTCTTAGATAAAGAGTTTGTCGATATTGCAATGCGCATTAACCCAGAAGCCAAAATGTGCAAAGACGGTAAAATTGAAAAACACATCATTCGCGAAGCATTCGATGGTTACTTACCTGATGACGTATTATGGCGCCAAAAAGAGCAGTTTTCTGATGGTGTAGGTTATAACTGGATAGATACCCTTAAAGAATATGTGAGCGTGCAAGTTAGCGATCAAGAACTTGCCAACGCAAAATATAAATACCCTATAAATACACCTGATTCAAAAGAAGCGTATTTTTATCGCAGTATTTTTGAAGATCATTTCCCTGGAGATGCATCAGCAAAGTGTGTTCCTCATGGGAAATCTGTTGCATGTTCAACACCTGAAGCACTTGCTTGGGATGAATCATTCCAAAATAATGCGGATCCTTCGGGTCGTGCTGCTGGCGTTCACAACGACGCTTATAAAAAATAATAGCGAGAGCTGCAAGTAGTAAGCTTGCAGCTTTTTTAGTATTAATCTGTTCGTTCTGAAACAATACTGTCATTAAACTTTTTTACTTTCTTCTTGAGTTTGTTTAAAAACCCATCAAAAAACTGAGAAAATTGATTTTATTCGGCTATTTAGCGCCTAAAGCATTTACATTTTCCCTCTAACTCCTACACTAAAGACTACTATTTGGTACTAAATTGATTTGTCTTCAAACTATTTTCACGTTTATTGCGTAAAAATATTCTTTGGGCAAACGTGTTCCAACCGGCCATTTAGCTTTCTGCTAGATAAAATTACAACAAGAGGTATTCATGAGCGAACATCATGACAAGTACAGCATCGACAATACGGATTACACTGTCGGCCAAGACAATGTACAAAAATGGGGGTTCGATGTTCACAACCCTGTTTTTGGCATTAGTGCAGGTTTAATTGCAATCTTTTTAATTGCAACACTTATTTCAGACCCCGAAATTGCAAAAGCAACCCTTAACGGTATCAAAAACGACATTATTAATAATTTTGATGGTTTTTTTATGTGGTCAGCAAACTTATTCGTATTGTTTTGCTTTGCATTAATCATTTCACCCTACGGTAATATTCGTTTAGGCGGAAATGAAGCTCGCCCCACTCACTCGCGTATTTCATGGCTTGCCATGTTATTTGCGGCCGGTATGGGGATTGGTTTAATGTTTTGGGGCGTTGCTGAACCGGTTGCTTACTACACTGGTTGGTATGAAACACCACTCGGTGTTGAAGCAAATACCCCTGAAGCCGCAAAGATGGCTATGGGTGCAACCATGTTTCACTGGGGCCTTCACCCGTGGGCTATTTATGCAGTCGTTTCACTATCACTAGCGTTCTTTTGTTATAACAAAGGGTTACCTTTATCTATTCGCTCAATTTTCTACCCTATCTTAGGCGATAAAGCATGGGGATGGCCTGGCCACCTTATTGATATTCTAGCTGTGCTTGCGACCTTATTTGGCCTTGCCACTTCCCTTGGTTTAGGCGCTCAGCAGGCCTCTGCGGGTATTAATCATGTATTTGGGACTGACGCGGGCATCGGTTTGCAAATTGGCGTTATTACTGGTGTTACCTTGCTTGCGGTGATTTCGGTCATACGTGGTATTGATGGTGGTGTTAAACTGCTAAGTAATATCAATATGGTGATTGCCTTTGTACTGCTTGTATTTGTTGCTATTGTTGGTTTTGCTGCAGCCTTTGGTAATATCCCGAATACGGTGATGGGTTATGTCGAAAACATTATTCCACTGAGTAACCCACATGGCCGTGAAGACGAAACATGGATGCACGGCTGGACTGTGTTCTACTGGGCTTGGTGGATTTCATGGTCACCGTTTGTAGGTATGTTCATTGCGCGCGTATCTGAAGGACGTACAATTCGCGAGTTCTTAATTGCCGTATTACTTGTCCCTACTGTTGTTACTATTTTCTGGATGTCAATTTATGGTGGTATCGCAATTGAACAAGTTGTTGATAAAGTCGGTGTACTAGGTGAAAAAGGCCTAACCGATGTACCACTGGCTATGTTCCAAATGTTTGAAGCATTACCTATGTCTCAAGTGCTGTCGTTCATTGCTATTGTGCTGGTGTTAGTGTTCTTTATCACGTCTTCTGATTCTGGCTCATTAGTTATCGATTCGATTACCGCAGGCGGTAAGGTTGATGCACCTGTACCGCAACGTATCTTTTGGGCGACCATTGAAGGCGCAATTGCGGCTGCATTAGTATGGATTGGTGGAACACAAGCCATAGAGGCGTTACAAGCTGGTGCAGTATCAACCGGTCTCCCTTTTACATTCGTGCTGTTACTTATGTGTGTGAGTTTAGTGCTTGGGCTTAGAACAGAGCCAAGAACTCGCTAGACAATATGGTATTAAAAAACGCCGCAATTGCGGCGTTTTTTTATTATGGGAATTATTACTTTAGTTAAATTAGTAACTCTCGTAATGGCGTGTCTGGTCGATAATGATACACTAATTGTGCCTGCAAAAGCTCAGCGGTTGCGATTGCATCCGTTAAGGCGTTATGATTTTGATATGCAGGTAACGAATAACGAGTTCGTGAGTCAGCTAATCTTACCGAGTCTAATTTACTGTTAAATAAACGCCCTATTAATCCCTGTTTCGCTTTAAGCGCTCTTCTTTCAAGTTCTAAGGTGTCTATTACTGCAAACTCTAAACCTTCACCTAATCGTGCGTTTAACGCTTGATACAGGAAGTGGCGTTCAATAGGCGCAAAATGCACAACAATCACTTTACCAGCTAATGCGGCTAATAACGGCTCAATTATCGACGAGAAGTCAGGCGCGCCAGTTAATTCGGAGTGTGTAATGCCATGAATGACTATTGACTCTTCATCGAGCTTTTGCCTTGGTTGAACAAGCCAATGTGCACTGTCTTTGCAATAAATTCGTTTTGATGTAAAAGGCACTAACCCCACACTAACAATATCGTCTTTATCAAAATTTAGACCGGTCGTCTCAAAATCTAACGCTACAAGGGGTACTTCACTAATCGGTAAATTAAGGTCGTTTACCGCACTTTGATAAAAATGTTGTATACAAGGATGACGACTCGTCGCTGATAGCGCTTTATAACGCGCAGGCCAGTTTTGTTTTGCGCTATTAGTGGTCATTACTTCACACCTGAATTAGCTGAATAACGGAATTTTAAGAAGTTCTGTGCTTTATCTAAAATCGCAAACGCTTCTTTTAAGTTTCGCTGTTCAAAAGGCGATAGCAAATGTGGCTCTAAATCGTTGTCGGGCGCTTCATCTAGCTTTTCTATTTGCCAAGCCTGATGACGAATACGGATCATGGCGATATATTCAAGGGCATCTCGTAAGTCTTGCGCTTTTCCTTCTGGTAATAACTTGGCATCAATTATATCTTCAAGTCGTTCAAATGAGTTTTGCTTACGACTGCCTATCGCTAAAGCATGCACACGGATTACATCAGACAAAGGGGCTGTGCCACGACGTTTTAAGTTCATTGAGCGTTTATGTTGACCATTATGCTCTAATACAAAGTCTTTAAAAAAGCCCAGTGGAGGCGTTCTATTACGTGCGTTAGCTGCCATATTCGCTAAGAAACGCTTATTGCTGCGCCCTTCTTTAGCAATAAACCGTTTTAGTTCCTCTGCCCATTTGGTTTTGCCGTAAACACCATCAAGATCAAAAAATATTGAACTGTGCAATAATGCTTGTGGTTTTGGCTCTGCTATCCAACTAGAAAATTGTTCTTGCCACTGTTCCCGCGTTAAACGCCATTTTTTAAATGACGCCATAATTTCACCATCGCAGTACTTATAACCACACTCAGCCAAGCCATCACAGACAAAGTCAGCAAGTTTTTGAAAATACGCGTCGTGTAATGATTCATCAAAACTATTGTCTAGAATAATTGCGTTGTCTTGATCTGTAACGATTAATTGCTCATCCCTTGCCATTGACCCCAGTGCAATGAAGCAATAAGGCACAGGAGGCGGACCAAACTTTTCTTCGGCTAAATCGAGTAGACGTTGTTTGAATGTTCGCCCTATCACTGCCATGGCAGTGCCAATCATATGAGAATTAGCATCTTCATTAACCATCCGCACAAATACATTAGGCAGCTGGCGCGCATAATAAGCTAAGTCTTCAACTGATTGCTGAGCAAGAATGCCACGCACCAGTAATAAACTACTTTGCGATTCATAACGCAAAATATCTGATAACGAAATAACCCCAATGGGTTTTTTCTTAATAACAACGGGTAAGTGATGAATATTATCTCTGAGCATCGCTAGTACGGCTTCAAACACGTAGGCGTTGCTATCGAGTAATACAAGATCAGTCTGCATTATTTGCTGAGCATGAGCTTCGTAACTTAATCCTTGTGCAATAACACTGGAACGTAAATCGCGGTCAGTTATGATGCCAACAACTTGGCCATCATCATCATCAGGGTCATCGCTAATGGGTTTATCGGCATCAGTAACCAATACCGATGACACCGACTCTTGTGTCATCAACTGCGCAACAAACTGAACTGTTGCATCTTTTGCGACCGTGACCACATCTCTGTGCAGTAATGACTTTACTTTTGCGGTAGTTAAATCATTGCTATCGGCTTGCTCGACGATAGCTTGGTGCAAACGTACATTACCATCAGCCTCAAAGAAATCTGCAAATGGTTCGTATTCGTCGCAATACTGGTTAAACAACTCCACATTAATGCAATAAACAAGTGTGTCTTCGAGTGCTTTTGCCGGAAAACGTACTTTACGATTCATTAGCAAACCCATTTGGCCAAATATGCCCCCTACGGTTAAGCGGTTATATAATTCACCATCACGGCGATACATTTCCACGGCACCGGTACGAATAACATATAAATCGGCTATGTCATCACCGTAATTTAATATCTCGGTGCCAGCACGAAAATAAGCAATTTCAATTTGCGACGCTAATTTATTTATTGCCTCTTCTGGTAAGTCATCAAATGGAGCATGATCACTTAAAAATTGTGCAATATCGATGTGTTCGGCTTGCATACGCATACCTAGATTGGGTGTTTTTATTGATTGTGGAGGTAATTGGCTATTTTTTCAAAGAAAAATAGCCAATTAAGGTCGATTAAGCGTTTTCTAACTCATCTGCAAGGTGTTTAGACTCATCACCACGAGGTTTGGTAAAACGTGCTAAACCAAGGTAAATAACGGGGGTTAAATAAAGCGTGAATAATACCGCTAAGGCTAAACCACCAAACACCACCCATCCAATGGCATTACGCGCTTCGGCACCGGCCCCTGTCGACAAAATGAGCGGTAACGCACCCAGTAAGGTAGATACCAACGTCATAGCAATCGGGCGTAAACGAACTAACGCAGCTTCTTCAACAGCGACCCTCACTGAGCGACCTTGGTCACGTAATTGGTCAGCAAACTCCACCAGCAGTATCGCATTCTTAGCAATTAAGCCTATCAACATAACTAAGCCTATCTGCGAGTAAATATTTAAAGACGTACCCGTTAAATACAAGGCCAAAATAGCCGACGTGATACCAAAAGGCACCGTGATCATAACCACAATCGCACTGTTTACGCTTTCAAATTGTGCCGCGAGCACGAGTAAAACAATTAAAAAAGCCAATACGTAGGTTAACAGTACTTCATTAGCGGTTTCTTCAAATGTAAGTGCTTCGCCTTTAAAGGCAAGGCTAATACCATTCGGTAAGTTAGTCTCGGAGATATCACGAATTTTGGTGACCAATTCAGCGATAGTGACATTTTCGGGTAGTTCCATACTTAGCTCAATTGCACGACGCTGTGCGTGGCGCTCAAGCTCTGCTGCCACGCCTTCTTCAGTAATCGTTGCAACACTGCTGAGCGGCACAAGCTGACCATCTCGCGCCCCAACGTATAAGTTGGCCAGATCATTTGGATTAGTAATGGTTTGATTTTGTGCCTGCAACATAATAGGAATTGATTGATCACCAATGTTTAAATCAGCAATATCATCACCATTTATCGCCGCTCTTAACGTGATTGAAATATCACTTAAAGACACACCGAGCTCTTCTGCACGGCGTCGGTCTATATTAACCCGTAACTGTGGCTGCGACGGTTGGTACGAAATTCTCACTGGCGCGACCTCTGGAATTGCGTTTTCTATTTCAGCTGAGAATGCCTGCGCTGCTTTAAATATTTCTAAGTAATCTTGACCAAGCAGCGCCAGCTCAATGCCACCCCCTTGACCACGCAAATTTAGACTGTTTGAACCACCAGGGTAACCAGCTGCACCAGGAATATTACCCAGCGGTCCACGTATTTTATTAATGATTTCTTGCTGACTAAAGTGACGCTCATCCCAATGCTTTAAAGGCACGGTAATGAATACAATATTGGGATCCCATTGCCCAACAACGGTATATATTGACTCAATTTCGCCACTTTCTACAAAAGGCAGTAATATATCTTCCATTTGCACGGCTTGCCTATCCATAAAGTTAAGGCCGACACCATCGGGGCCACGTGCAAAAATTCGAATTTTGCCTCTGTCTTCTGTGGGAAGTAATTCGTTATCAAGGTTCATATACAGTGCACCTGAGCCCGCAGCGACAATTAAGCACACAAAAAATGTAATCCATGCATGGTCTAATACACCATGAATCGTGCGTTTATAAACAGCCGCTAAGCCATGCCCAAGTTTTGCAAATGGATGAAATCCCCCTTGCTTTAATTTAAGTTTAGAGGTTAATGCAGGGACTAGAGACAATGCGACAAAACTAGAGATAATCACTGCGCCCGCGAGCACTCCACCAAATTCACGAAACAACCGCCCCGCTGTTGATGGTAAAAACGCAATAGGTACAAATACTGCGGCCAATACAGCCGTGGTGGCCACCACCGCAAAAAATACTTCGCGAGTACCAATTACCGCAGCGGCTCGCCGCCCAAGTCCTAGACCGCGTTGACGTTGAATATTTTCACTCACCACAATCGCATCATCAACAATTAAACCTGTCGCTAATACTAAAGCCAGTAACGTTAATATGTTGATTGAGAAACCCAACGCCCATATCAGCGCGAGCGATCCAATTAAAGCAACGGGAATCGCAAAAGCAGGTACCAGTGTTGCGCGCCAAGAGCCAATAAACACCCACAGCGTTATAACTACTAACAACACGGTGAGTAACAACGAGTTGATTACTTCGTCTACTGAGCTGCGGATAAACTGTGCGTCGTCGGAGGTGAGCGTAAATTCCATTTCGGGGAATCGCACACGCATTTTTTCAATCAGTGTTAATACTTCATCTGAAATTTCAATGGTGTTCGACTGGGCCTGACGAATAATCTCCATGCCAATAACAGGTGTGCCATTTAATCTTACGAACGAACGAGGATCTGCAGGGCCAAAATACACAGCGGCGACATCGCCGATACGCGTGTCATCACGAACAATAATATCTGCGACTTGTTCTGCTGAAATTGAAGTGGCATCAGCACGGACGATGACTTGTTGATCGCTCGACTTTAAACTCCCTGCCGGAACATCAAACGGCGCTTGGCGTAATACATTAGCAATGTCGGGCACAGTGAGATTAAAGCTGCTTAATTTAAGGGGATCGATTCTAACCCTTAAAACTCGTTCACGGTCACCATTTAAACGTACATCAGCCACACCGGGAATGGTTAAAAATTGCGGGGCTAAGTCTACATCAACGCGTTCGGTCAGTGCTTCAAGAGATAATGTATCACTCGAAACAGTTAGTGACACAACCGCTTCAGCGTCGTTGTCGGCCTTAATAATTGATACCCGTTCAACTTCTTCGGGAAGTTCGCGTTGTACCCGTGCAACCGATTCACGCGTTTCGTTTGCAGCATCATCTAAGTTAACACCCGGGCGAAATTCGACCACGATACGTGCGTTGTTTTCTTCACTTTGCGCGCGAATCGACTTTACCCCACTTACACGAGCGACTGCACCTTCAAGTTTACTTGTTACTTCGGTATCAACTGTTTCAGGTGAACCACCCGGAAACGATGCTGACACCGTAATACGTGGCCTGTCTACATCTGGAAGCTCTCGTACTTCTACGCCAGCAATCGCAGCAATACCCGCAATAATGATCAATAAGTTCAACACCACTATTAAAACAGGTCGGCGAATTGCCATTGACGGCAAGTCTTCCATCATTGGTTGTTGCTTCATCATTACTCCTTGGCAAGCTTAACGTCGTTAGCAAATGTCAGCTCTTGGTTAGGGCGTAATCGTTGTACCTCCTCTGTCACTAACAAGTCGCCTTTATTTAACCCCCCTGATACGAGCAATCGCCCTGCTAAACGCTGCTCAATTTTTACATCAACACGGGTTGCTTTTTTATCGACACTTTTCCATACATACGGACCTGCGGCACCCCACATCATGGCTGCTTCTGGGACTACAGCATATTCATCGCCTCGAATATTAATGTGCACGCGAAAGCTCATGCCTGGCATAAACTGCTTTTCATTGTTATCTAGTTTGGCTTTGGTTCTTATCGTGCGTGTTTGTGCATTGATACGTGAGTCTAACTCAGCCACTGTTGCGGTATACACTTTATCACCTAACCATGGAATAACCTCTACCTCAGACTTCTGCTTAAGCACAGAAATTGCGGCCTCAGGCGCATTAAAATTAATATACAGCTGAGAAATGTCATCGATGGTCGCTATTGCAGTTTGTGCGGTGATCCTGTCCCCAACTTCTACATCGGTAAGGCCCATTACGCCGCTGAAAGGCGCCCGGATCTCACGATCTTCACGTTCCGTTTTAGCGTGCATTAACTTTACTTTTGCTAGTTCATAAAGGGTTTTAGCATCATCTAAATCGCTTTGCGGAACAGCACCTCGGGCATGACTCTCTTCAAGCCTTTTCATGGTGCGCTCGGCATCTTTTAAGGTAATTTCAGCTTCTTTAAGGGCGGCTTGTTGTCTGCGTGAGTCTAGTTCGAGTAATAAATCACCTTTTGACACATTATCGCCCGGTTTAAAATACACCGCGGTCACTCTGTCACCCACTGCGGGGTACAACGTGACTGAATGAATCGCCTCTGCGTTTCCAACGGCTTTAATTTGCTGTTTTGATTTTTCAGTTGTAACGGGTTCAACAACCACATTGGCCGCCTGTGCAACAGATATGCAGGAAATACAGGCGATTAAGGTCCATGAATATAATTTGCCAATTGTCAAAAGTTCACCTAAATAAGAATCGTTTTAATTGTTACGAAGTGTAACAGCTTTGTGATCAATAAAAACAAGACTTCGTTTAATAAACAAAATGATGAGGCGAAATTAATAATACCTGTACTTATATTCAAGTGCTCTGCTTCAAGGTAATAAATCCTATCGAAAGCGATGTAAAACAGTGCACCTATTTAGTCGTTAAATGGGGTGTGTTATCACGGTGACATTTAGCCACTTACTGACATTAATTAGCTGTATGAGTGGCAAATAATGTTTAGGTCATAAAAAAGCCCCAGACTATGCTGAGGCTTGTATATTATGCATTAGAAGTGGAAGCTTATTGTTGGCGCTGTGCTTCTTTTTGCGCTTTTTTAGCTTCTTTACGTTTACGAAGTACTTCTTGAGCTTCGTTACCAATGTGGCCTTCGCCACGAGCTTGTGCTAATTCGATTTGCTTTTGACGTTCAGCAAAACGAGCACGCTGCTCTTCTGTTAGGCTGTCGTGACAGTGATGGCACGATACACCTTCCATGTATTCTGGCTTTAACTTTTCGTCTTCTGTGATAGGCATACGGCACGCATGACATTGGTCGTATGAACCTTTTTGTAAGTCGTGATTAACCGCTACACGGTTATCAAATACAAAACATTCACCTTCCCACATGGTTTCTTCTTTTGGTACTTCTTCTAAGTACTTAAGAATACCGCCTTCTAAATGGAAAACTTCGTCGAAACCTTGTTCTTTCATATACGCCGTTGATTTTTCACAACGGATACCACCCGTACAGAACATAGCCACTTTTTTGTGCTTTTCAGGGTCAAGGTTTTCTTTAGCCCACGCAGGGAATTCACGGAACGTTTTAGTTCGTGGATCGACCGCGTTTTGGAAAGTACCAATTTCGATTTCGTAATCATTACGCGTATCGATTAAGATCACTTCAGGGTCTGAAATTAATGCATTCCAGTCAGCTGGTTTTACGTATGTACCCACTACTTCACGCGGGTCGATACCTTCAACACCCATGGTTACGATTTCTTTTTTCAGTTTAACCTTAGTGCGGTAAAACGGACATTCATCGTCGTATGACTCTTTAGTCACAATGTTGTCTAGGTTTGGTTGTGCATCTAACCATGCAAGTAGATTGTCGATACCTTCTCGCTTTGCAGACACCGTACCGTTAATACCTTCAGCCGCTAATAACAAGGTACCGCGTACTTCGTTTTCTTCCATCACATTAAGTAATGGTTGGCGAATTGCTTCAAAATCTGGAAGGGCTACAAATTTGTAGAGTGCGCACACAACGAAGTGTTCGCTGGTTACATTGTCTTTATGTACAGCAGTCATAGGTTACCTTTTGCTTTAAATGCCATAATTGGCGTTAACCGAATCGCAAATCCGGCGCATTGAGGGCGCGTATTTTACGCGAATTAACGCTAATTGCAAAAACTCTAACGAAATAGCTGTGTTTTTACTGTCTCCAACTATGGCAAGTACGTTATAATAAACACGATTTACTAATTTTGCTCATCGGAGATTAAGCATTGCATTTTACTGAACTTGGGATTGATACACGCCTCGAAAAACAACTTGCGCATCAAGGCATCACCCAGCCCACCGATATTCAAGCTCACGCGGTACCAACAGCTATCGCGGGCCATGACATTTTTGCACAGTCAAAAACAGGGTCGGGCAAAACGCTGGCGTTCTTATTACCCGCTGTACAGCGCGTAATGAAACAAAAAGCACTCAGTAAACGAGATCCTCGCGTTTTAATAGTGGCCCCTACTCGCGAGCTGGCTACTCAAGTTTATAGCCAACTTAGGCTACTAATTGCTGGCACAAATATAAGCGCGGTGAAAATTTTAGGTGGTGAAAACTTTAACGACCAAATTAAGGCTCTTCGTAAAGACCCTCATTTTGTTGTGGGCACACCGGGTCGTCTTGCTGACCATTTAGGGCAACGCTCATTGCAGCTTTCGGGCCTTGAATTACTCATTTTCGATGAAGCAGACCGTATTTTAGATTTAGGCTTTACCGAGCAAGTTAAAATGATCAACGAACTTGCCGATCATCGTTTACGTCAAACTTTATTATTTTCGGCGACGCTAGATCATGCACAGGTAGATGCTCTATCACGTAACTTACTGCGCTCGCCAAAACAAATTTTATTAAGTGCCTCTAACGAGCAGCACAGCGACATAACGCAAAAGCTTTATTTAGCGGATCACCTTGATCACAAAGAAGCCCTACTTGAGCACTTTGTAAAACAAGACGATGTTGGCCAGTGCATTATCTTTACTGCAACCCGCGCCGACACCCAACGTTTAAGCCAATGGCTAAATGATAAAGGCTTTAAAGCGCAAGCGCTTGCTGGCGATTTAACGCAAACAAAACGTTTGGAGATCATGGATGCTTTCAGTCGTGAGAATTTTAAAATATTAATTACCACCGACGTCGCATCACGTGGCCTTGATTTATTAAGTGTTACTCACGTCATTAATTTTGATTTACCTAAACATGCCGAAGAATACGTTCACCGTATTGGTCGTACAGGACGCGCCGGTTTTAAAGGCACTGCAATATCGCTTGTCGGTCCAAAAGACTGGCCTAGCTATAAAGCAATTAAAGCATTCTTAAATGATGAACTTAGCTTTTTCACCGTCGAGGGCTTAGTAGGTAAATTTAAAGGCCTACGCGAGAAAAAAGCGGATACTGTTTGGAAAAAAGCAGAAGAAAAAATATCTGCAAAACCAGTAAAACCTAAACGTAAAGCCGCTCCTAAAAAACCAAAAGCGCCAGTTAAACCCCCTATTGATGTGGATGGTTTTTCACCTATGCGTCGTAAGAAAAAACCAGAACAGGAATAATAATGAGCATTCTTGGAACTACCCAAACATTATTCGTTAACGAAATATCAAACGAAGGCGCCTATTTAGATGGCCGCGATTTAGGTGAAGTGTTTTTACCTAGCAAAGAAATTGAATACGAAATTGAAGCTGGCGACAGTGTTCAAGTATTCATTTACCTTGATCATGCTGGCCACCCGACTGGTACCACTAAAAAGCCACTTGCTCAAGTTGGTGAATACGCCCTATTGCGCGTCAAAGCAATTAATAACACCGGTGCATTTATGGACTGGGGCTTAGAGAAAGATGTGCTTGCACCATACAACGAACAAAAGCCAAAAATGAAAGAAGGCTTTTCGTATTTAGTACGCTTATACCTAGATAACGCCAGTCAGCGTATTTGTGCATCAAGTAACTTTAATAAGTTTTTATCAAAAGATGAGCCTAACTATGCACCAATGGAAGAAGTTGAGTTAATCGTTGCGGGCAAAACAGACCTAGGTTACAAAGTACTGGTTAACGAAGCACACATTGGTGTGGTGTATTACAACACAGTATTCAAAAAGTTATTCGTTGGCCAACGCTTAACTGGTTACATTCAAAAAGTACGTGAAGATGGAAAGATTGACGTACTACTCGAAAAACCAGGCATGGGTAAAGTAAACGACCTTAGCGAAAAAATTCTAGATAAATTAAAAGCCGAAGGCGGTATTTTACACCTAGGTGACAAATCTGACCCAGAAGCAATTAGAAAAACCTTTTCGACCAGTAAAGCAAACTACAAAAAAGCCATCGGCGGTTTGTTTAAACAAGGTTTGATTGATATTGAAGCCACGTCGATTAGGTTGAAATAAGCTACGAGCTACGAGCTACGAGCTACGAGCTAACAAGATTATTGATATATGAAAAGAGTAAAGTGAAAGCTTTACTCTTTTTTTATTGGTTTTGATAGCTGTAACAAATAGGCGCGGTAAATTTTCTAACACTATAATGTCCCTAGATGAGTTACCGTAATTGCTTTAAAAGTCTGCTATGAGCGGACATTGAATATTTTCTTTTGATACATTTTGATATTCAGAATTTACAACTTTCCCCTATATTCAGGAAAATGAGCAATTAGCGCATATTTGTCATCAGACCACTTTACCAAACTAAAAATATTTTGTTAGCTAGCAAAAGGTTAGCTAATTTGATAAAAATGTAGTAATGATAAAAGTGAGTAGTTGTGTGGTAGAAATATACGCGATTTGCGCACTATTAAATTGTTATGTGAATCAATCTGGACTGCCTATGAAACTCTACAAGTATTTACCTCGAGAGTACTTAGATAGCGTCTTAAATGACGGTGCATTCTTATTTAGGTCACTTTCGTACTTTCAAGATTATGAAGATTCCGAAATTCGGGGAGATAAATTTGAAGGTATTAATAAATATAACGGGAAAGACGGATTAGAAATTAATAATCTTTCTACAGGAAATTTGGACTTATAAATCCATGGTTGATTCAGAGAATATTTTCATATTCTCGACTAGTACTGAGTTAAGTGCTGAACTAGCAAAAGAGTTTAAAAGCAATGTTTGTATCGAGTTTATTGATATAGGAAAAATTATAAATGGGATTCGTAAAGCAGTTGAGAGAAGAAAAAGTATAAAACCCAATAAACTAATAGTTGGCGATATTAATTATTACCATGAAAGTGATCCTCCCGTTACTATTTGGGCTTTTCCAGAGAAAATTATATTCAGAAAATTAGAATATTTTTCTCCTCAAAATGAGTTTCGTTTTGCCTTTTCTAAATTAAATGCTTTAAACTTTGGTAATACTAAACATGAAATAGATATGGCGGAGCCCAAGAAAGTAATACGAGTTCAGCCATACCCAGAATACTTATTAAAAATTGGAAATATAAGTAAATATTGTGTTGTGCACGAATTCACATAACAAGTTGCTCAAAAGGACAAAAAACAGTTGGCTGTTTGCTCCTTCGTCGCTAATTTTAGCCAACAATTTTTCGCCTCTTAGCAAGACGTTAGTATGCAAAGGATATTCATGCTTAGTTTTTAGTTCTATTCTGGTAGTCTCAATTTTCTCTGTTCAGGCCAAAAATAAATGTGATATTTCGGGTGTTTGGGATCACTCAGCCAAGCCCGCAAAACTACTAGTTAACTTAAATGAAGCTGAAGTTACTGTCTATTCCCATGACAACAATCCGAAAGCAGTCGGATTAGCTGTTTTAGAAGCCCTAAAACCAACATCAAATTCTTTATTATGGAATGCGCAGATGTATAGTTCAGCAGAAGATTCATTTGTCGATGTTCAGATTGCCTTAAAAAGTTGCAATCAATTAACAGTTAGTTTTGACGGTGAAGAGGTTTTAGAGCTTGTCAGGTAAATTTGCATATAACAACCGCAAGCAGCAGATAAATTCAGCATTTAAACCTTTTAGTCACCTGCCTCGTCTAAAGAATGATTTTAGTTATTTATAAAGGAAAACTATGAAATTCTTAATCACTATTATACTAACAGCTGCCTTGTTTACCACAAATGCTATTGCAGAGCCTACAAAAAAAATACTAATGGTGGTATCTAATATGGTAGAAATGGGAGATCCTGAAAAGCATGACGCAAGGAATAATTTATGGGAATTTGCGCCTCCGTATCACATTTTTGTAAGTCATGGCTTTGAAGTTGACTTTGTATCACCTCATGGTGGTGAAGTTAAATTCATGATGGATCCTTTGGGGATAAGTAGTTACACAATCAAATATGAAGGCTTCTTAGAGAAAGCAAATAGTTCATTTAAACCTTCTGAAATTGACCCAAATAACTATTGGGGAGTATTCATTGGTGGTGGCTACGGTGTAATGTTTGACGTTGCAGATAACAAAAAAATCCAGTCCATTATTAGTAACATATATGAGTCAGGCGGTATGGTAGGTGTTGGTGGTCATGGTTCAGCAGGTATTGCGAACGTGACATTATCTAACGGAGAGTTTTTGGTGAAAGGGAAAAAAATAGCAGGATTTCCTAACTCCACTGAAACATCTAAGTCATGGGCAAAGCAAGGAACACTTTTGCCTTTTCTTATTGAAAGTCAACTTAATAAGAATGGTGCTATTGCTCTAAATAAGGAAACACTAAAAGATAAACACGCAGTGATCGCAGATCAACGTATTGTCTCAACAATGTTTTTGCCTTCAGCTGCACTGGTAGCAAAGGAAATGATAACCTTAAAGCAGTAGTAACGGCACTTTACAAATCAATTCAAAGGACAATAAACAGCTGGTTTTGCTCCTTCGTCGCTAATTTAAACCCGCTATTTTGTTGCCTTTGATTGGAGCATTAGCCCATAGAAATTCTTGTGCCAAATTAACCTAATAGCCGACGACCTAAAACGTTTTTGTCCAAAAAACCACTGAGTAAATGCTCTATGGGTTGGCTTTGAGTGAATAGCGAACCTAAGCCCATGTCTGCCGAATGATTGAATTAAAGGTATTATAACGAGCAGGTAATACTCTGTTTTTTTTACAGACCAAATATAAACTTTCTATTACTGGTTGTTTAGGTTTGAAAACCTTTAAACGTTTAGGGAGATAAAAGCTGTCAACGGCACTTTTGGGTAATACGGTAAAGCCAATGCCTTGAGCGATTGGTTCTAAGATTTGGCTAATTTGGTTAATTGAACCGACGACAGGAATTTTGCTAACATCTAGTTGTGTTAATTCTTGTTCTAATGATTGCTTAAAATACATAGACAAATAATGTTCGGCATCTGGATGATTGATTAGCCCTAACTCTGAAAATAAAAGCTCCCAGCTATTATTAACATTAGCTTTTTGGGGCAAAATCAAACACAGCTCTTCTTTGCCAAGCTCTTCAAAATCAAAGAAACTTTCATTGGGTATATTGGTCACAATTCCTTGGTCAATATGTCCGTTTTTAATATCAGCCAAAATTTGATGATTAGGGGCTGCTTTAATATTAATGTGAATGTTAGGATGTTGATTTTGAAGTGGTAATAACTTTGGGTAAAGTAGTAACGCCACTGAGCCAGAGCATGCTAAGGTGCATTCTCCTGATAAAGGGTCATCAAAGCTTAGTTGCTCAAAGAGAAACTTTTCATTCCTTATTAACGCTTTCGCATGGTTGTAAACCAACCGGCCTTGCTCAGTAATTGAAAATGACTTCTTCTCTCTTTTAATTAACTTACATCCACACGCCTCTTCGAGTTTGTTGATGTGCTGGCTAACTCCCGGTTGAGTCATATAAAGTTTTTCGGCGGTTTGTGTAAAGTGCCCAACATCAACAAGCGTTATAAACGTTTCTAACCAAACAGGATTTAGCATACCACCCTTTCATAACTTTCAATTATCATTTTAATAATAATCAATAATTTCATTTTATCAATAAGCATTCATATAATTTACTCATTAATTAGGTTTTATATTTCAGCAACACCTAGGAGAAAATTATGAAAATGAATCATGTTGGTATTATGGTTGGCGATATGGACAAAGCGGTTGAGTTCTACACTAAAGCGCTAGGCCTTAGAATTGTAATGAATAACACCAGAGTTATAGAAGAGCGAAAATCAGCAATCGGTCGCATGTGTATTGCGGTATTCGGTGAAGGCTTCAAAAGTTTTAATATTGCTCACTTAGTAACTACTGATGGTATCGGTGTTGAGCTGTTTGAAATGGTTGATCGCGAAGAGCGCCACAACGTTGATTTCTCGCGCCTTGGTATCTTCCATTTCTGTTTACAGTTGCCAAAGGAGCAGTTTGAAACAGCAATTAAACGTGTTGAAGAGTATGGTGGCAGAGTTCGCATGGATATCCACCGTTATCATCCTGAAGATGAACTAAAGCAAGCGCAAATGGTTTACCTAGAAGACCCATTTGGCAACCTATTTGAGTTTTACTCTCACTCTTACGAAGATACTTACGCTTCAGACTACGAATAACATAAAAGAGTAGAAAATTTTCTACTCTTTGTTTGTTGTTTCTGCCGAGGTGTTTGTTCATTTTTGTTGTTCATGTGTAGTTTAAAGTAGACGTACACTACTTGTTAATTCTGCATGGTCGCATGCGTGTATATAGCACGCAATAGTAATTAAAGGCTAATATCATCGGAGACTTTGGAGTTTAAGAGCAAGACTGAATAATTTTGAAATGAAGTGAGCCAATAGCTGAGTAAAGTCACTATTTATGAGTTAGGCTAACTCTTAAGCAACTTTTATTTCATGAAATCAATAAATGCATGGTTTTTATTAGGCATGTATTTACTTTGCACAAACTGTAAGCAAATATCCCCCTGATAATTAAGCCCTTAAACAAAAAGAGCAAAGTAAAAACTTTGCTCTTTATTCATTCAGATTAAATAACGCAGGTTATTTTAGCGAGTCATTAATTTCTTTTAGTGTTGCCACTGGGTCTGCAGATTGGGTGATTGGGCGGCCAACGACTAAATAATCGCTGCCATCTTCAACAGCTTGCTTTGGTGTCATAATGCGTTTTTGGTCACCAGCATCGCTACCTGCAGGGCGAATACCTGGTGTAACCAGTTTAAAGTCTGCGCCTAGCTCTGCTTTTAACTTTTTCGCTTCTTGCGCTGAGCACACTACCCCATCAAGGCCTGATTCTTTAGCTAGTTTTGCTAGGTAGATAACCTGCTCTTCAGGTGTTTTATCTACACCTAAGCGAGTAAGTTCGGCGGCATCCATGCTGGTTAATACTGTTACTGCAATCAATAATGGTGCGTCATCACCAAACTGCTCTAATGCTTGCTTTGCTTTGGTCATCATTTCAACGCCGCCAGAAGCATGCACGTTAACCATCCATACACCCATTTTTGCAGCTGCTGTAACAGCTTTTGCAACGGTGTTTGGAATATCATGAAATTTCAGGTCTAAGAAAACATCAAACCCAAGATCTATTAGTTCTTTTACAAAGCTAGGGCCAAAATACGTGAACATTTCTTTGCCTACTTTAAGGCGACACGTTTCAGGCGATAATTGCTTTACAAACGTAAGCGCTGTTTGTTGATCGTCATAATCAAGGGCAATTAATACTTTTTTTGAATCTTCGACAGACATAACTTTCCTAAAAAACTAATGGACTAATATGAATTAAAAACCGTCTATGCCACGGCTTGGAACAATTGTTTCCCAGTGTTTACAAGATGGACACACCCAATAAATGGTATGACTGGTAAAGCCACAATGCTGACACTGAAAATCAGGTTTGGTTGCGATATAAGAGGTAACCAATTTATCAATTTGATCTAGTACATCTTTAATATCGTTATTTTGTTTCGCGAGCAGTTGTAATAAAAAGCTAAAGCCACGGATCGTGGGATGGCGCTTTAAACTGTCGGTTAAAAATTTAATGGCTTGCTCAATATGCCCTTGTTCAAGGAGTGCTTGGCAATGCTTTATTTTTATTAATACTCCCCCTTTTTCGAGCAGTTCATTCAGTAAATCATGAAATTGATGCGTTAAGTTAAGTTTGTCATAACTCATTGCCAGCTCTTCAATAAACACAGGGGCAAAAAAGGTAAACTGGCTAATTAGCTCACGCCAATAGTAAATTGCTTTCACATAATCTTCTTTGGTAAAAGCGCTGTGGCCGAGCTCATACAAAGGGCGAATAGCTTTGTGGTTTAAGCTAATCGCCTTGCGCATAATTTGTGTATCGTTGTCTTGTAAAGCGGCTTCACAATAAAAATTAGCAATGGCTTTAACATGCTGTGGTTTTGTAAATAGCTCACTGTGCGCCTCGTACATGTTAATGCCTTTATCCCACTCTCGCGTTTGCGAATATAGGTTAATAATAGGCTCTAAGGCTTCTTTGTATCCGGCTTTCACAAGCCAGACTAAATGCTCTTCCGCACCATCTAACAGCCCTGCCATAATATAATCTTCGGCAAGCTCTAAACGGCTGGTGGCTGCTTGTTGTTCATCTAAACTGGGGTGTTTTAATAACAGCTCATGAATTTTAATTGCACGGTCTAACTCGCCACGACGGCGAAACATGGTCGCCAATGTTGAATAGTGTTCAACGGAGTCTGCTGCAACTTCAAGAAGATTAATTAAGTGTTCTAAGCCTTGGTCTTCTTCTCTGTCTAAGAGAAACTTTAAGCCTTTAGAATATTCAGAGGTGATTTGGCGATTAAGCTGATGAGCTTGGTTTTTAGCACTGTTTTTACCCATTATCCAGCCGTAACCGGCTGCAACGGGTAAAAGTAAAAACAGAAGCTCAATCATGATTAGGTGTCTTTATTAGCAACAAGCTTTTTATTGTTTTTTTCAGGCGCTA
>MDTG01347077.1_pt1 | contig 43108 bp, 41 predicted proteins | sample 811421 | NCBI WGS metagenome assembly MDTG01 (sample SAMN05326645, study PRJNA326480) | marine metagenome | isolation source: seawater | place: Pacific Ocean: South East | collected 2011 | reverse complement strand
TTTGCAGAAAAACATAATGAAAAATTATTAAGAGCAAAGCAAAATAGACCTAATAAATATAAAGATATTTCACTTCTTAATATAAATAAATTACCATTAAAAGAGTATATAGAAAGTGTTAGAGTTTGACCAACGGATAAAGATCCGTGATTTAGTGGTTATTCTGATGCAGAGGGTTGTTTTACTGTGTCTTTATTATCTAACTCAAATGCTTTTAGAATTAGATTTATAGTAGCAAAAAGGAATGATGAAAGAGTAGATTCTTGCTTAAATATACTAAGCTTATGGGAGCATTTTGTGTCTGATATATTAAAAGCTGGAACTATTCAAAAAGCGCATCAAAAAGATGTAATCGATGTAAGAGTTAATGGTTTAAAAAATATGGAGATTATTTATCCTTATTTTGATTCTTATTTATTAAAAACTAATAAAATAGAATCTTATTTATTTACTAAAACTTTTCATCAAAAATTCTTGGATAAAGAACATTTATGTCCTTCAAAAAGAGCTTTATTAGCTGATTTAATCAGATTAAGAAAATTGGACTAATTTCCAATACCTTTGGGCTTGGGCCTGCCACCTTTATAGATAAACTATAGATAAAGGAGGGGTCTTCCCAAGGGTGTGCCATTTAACTATAAAATAATTTAGTTTGGAACACAGGATGTGGTTCCTTGGTAAGAGGTGAAATTATTATAAGTAAGTGTAAAAATATATAAAATCTTATAATAATAACATAATCCTAGTCTTAATTATTTACCTTATGTAACTCTTATAAGAAAATAAGGATTGTAATTATTTGTCCTCGACAGGGGATGGACTTAATAAAAGATTTTATTAAGAGGCAATGCAAGTGAAAACGGTCAAGGAGCTACTATTAGTATCATAGACCGTCGGTATTATAAGATATCGCGACAGACTGGGTCACTTGTGGGTGTCTGAAATGATGCCTGATGTACAGTCGGAAACCTATCATTATAAAAATGGTCCAAGGCTGCTGTAGAGGTTAGATACGAAATTACTCGAAGTTTGGGAAATATCTAAAGAGGCAGTACAGGAAATAACAGGGTATAAGGTTATAATGTTATTTTAGGTTTTTGGATTTTTTGGTCGATTGGCCCTTTAATGTATTTAACATTAATGCAGTGAACTATATGCTGGAAACTTTTATTAAAAATTATACTACTTAAATATAAGAGCTTCTGGCCCATTTAATGTAAAAATGTATAATTAAACGAAAGTGTAAAAGCAATCAGCAGGAAACCAACGCAATTTTTTCGACGCCTCTCTTTTGAAAGAAGGGATGTTAATCGTTTAAAATTTGTTAGTAGGATCCTCAGAGGCCATACGTTCACATTATAAAAAATTTTTATTTATTAGATAAAGAATTTTTCAATTTTATATTAATATGTGCAATAATAATCAATTTTTTGAATACTTAGCCGGAATTATCGATGGAGATGGTTCTTTGTTACTTTCTAAACAGGGATTTGGGTCTTTAGAAATAACTATGGATTCCCGCGATGAACGATGTTTACAATATATAAAACATCAATTAAAACAAGGTAAAATCAAACCAAGATCTGGATCTAAATCTGTAAGACTTAGAATTCATAATAAACAAGGAATGATCGATTTAATTAATAAAATTAATGGGTTGATAAGATATCCACAAAGATTAGCTCAATTAGAAAAATTATGTTTAATTTATGATATTCCTTTTAAATCTCCTAAAATTCTTACAAACCAATCTAGTTATTTTTCAGGATTGATGGATTCAGATGGAACAGTTACTATGTCCTTTAAAAAATCAAAACATTCACCAATTGTACGCCCTCAACTAACTATTTCTATTACGTCTCGTAATAGAAATGACTTGGAAATATTAGTAAAAGAATTTAATGGAAATATATATATTGATAAAAGCGGTAAATATCTCACATATAAATGATCTATTCAAAGTAAAAAAAATATATTAAATTTTGTTAATTATTTAAAAGAACATCCTTTGCATACATTAAAACAACAAAGAATTTTAATGATAGAAGAATATTATAGATTTTATGAATTTCATGCCTTTAAACCAGAAAATACTGTATTATATCAGTCTTTTAAAAAATGAGAACAAAAATGAAAATCATATGGTTTAACTAGAGATGCAAATTTATTATAATTTTTTCTATAAGATTTCTTTTTTTGCAATTATTATTTTTTTTTCTTTAGAAAGAGATAACTTCCCCTTCGATGCTCCGAGGGGGAGTATAAAATTTTTTATAATAAGAGATGGTCCACCCCTTCAAACTTATTTAGCTTTTCGCTTAAGCGAAAAGGGAGGGTTGCATCCTGAGGTTTATATTTTAATTATTCCTGGGTTTGGTATAATTTCTCATATTGTATCAACATTCTCTGAAAAACCTGTATTCGGTTATATAGGGATGGTTTATGCCATGCTTTCTATCGGATTATTAGGGTTTATTGTGTGAGCTTAATCCATTTGGGCTCCTTTATATCGTAAGATATAATGAAAAACTTTGCTGTATGCTGGGACGTTTCTAAAAATAAAAGTACTAAAATTTAAAAATTTGAGAATTTATTTTAGTAAAAATCTTTTATTTGAAATAATCAGCAGGAAACTGTTATAAAAATGCTTATTTTAGCAGTCTCTTTAAAATGTATTTTTATCATGTAAAATGTGTGAAAAATATTATTTAAAGAAAATAGGATCCTCAGAGACTATACGCAAAGATACTTATTTATTTAAGTAAAAAAATTACTTTATATATATATATGAATATGACTCATATTAAAAATAAATTTACGTTTTCTACTTGATTCGCCGGGTTTTTTGAAGGTGATGGTAGTTTTAATATAAATACAAAGAATTCAAGATGTAGTTTAGTTATTAACCAAAAAGATTTAAAAGTTTTAATATTTATTAAAAATGAATTAAAAGTTGGAAATATTAAAGAATATAATGGATACTTTAGATGAGTTGTTTCTAAAAAAGAAGAATTATATAAAGTAATTTTTTTACTTAATGGTTCTTTATTATTAAATAAAACTAATAATAAATTAAAAAAATGAATTTATAATTATAACGTTTATTATAATTTAGAGTTTGAAGATAAATATTATATTTTTTATAAAGGTCCTTCTGTATTTGATCTTAATAATTCTTGATTAGCTGGATTTATTGATGCAGAAGGTTGTTTTAATGTACGTATTGTTGATTTGAAAAAAAAAAAATTAGAAATTCTTCATTTAATACCAGAATTTGAGAATGAAGATTGTTTAAAATTACTTTCTTTAAGTTCAGATTCTTTATTAAAAAAAATTAAAACTATTAATTTTAAAACACCTATAAGTTTTCGTATACGTTTACGATTTTTATTAAAACAAAAAGATGATCAACTTATTTTACATGAGATTCAAAATTCTTTTTTTGGCTCTGTACGAGAAATAAAAAATTCAAATTCTGTATTTGAATATGTCTTAGACTCTAATTTTAGACAAATAAATATTATTAATTATTTAGATTCGCATCCTTTAAAAAGTATTAAACATATTAATTTTCTTAAATTTAAAAACCTTTATTTTCAAATACAAAGAAAAGAGCATTTAAATATATTTAATATAAAACGTGCTTTAAAAATTTTATCTTATTCTAAATTAAATAAAAGATAAATAAGTATAAGATCTAGTCCAATATATATTCTTTCATTTATATGCATCACATGTACACTGTTGGAATGGATGTTGATACAAGAGCATATTTTACGGCCGCAACTATGATTATTGCAGTTCCTACTGGAATTAAAATATTCAGTTGATTAGGTACAATGTATGGAGGAAGTATTCGATTTAAAACTCCAATGTTATGAGCTTTAGGGTTTATCTTCTTATTTACAGTAGGAGGAGTTACTGGAGTTCTATTAGCTAATGGAGGATTAGATATTGCCTTACACGATACAAAAATTCAAATTATTTTTTTAATTTTCTGTCTTTTGATTGGGGTTATGGTCTTAGTTTACTTCAACTTTTGATTTAAGTCGATAAGAGGGCCATGACTGGGAATTCTCAACTTTTCTCCGAAAGAGAGTGCCTCAGAGGCACAAAGGGATTATGCATCTTCTGCGCAAATACGCCCGAATTATTCTAATGATTATATTAAACAATTTTGAGTAGGGTTAATGGATGGGGACGGTAGTATTCAAGTTAATCATTGACGTTCTAAATATTTACAGTTTAGAATGATAATAAAATTATCTAATTTATTATCTAATTATAATATGTTAATCTCTATTGCAAAAGTTATTGGTGGTTCAGTTAAAATTGTGGAACAAAATAAATTTGTAATTTGAATAGTAGACGACAAAAAAACAATTAAAAAAATAATTACAATTTTTAATACATATCCGCTTTTTACTTCAAGAAAAATTTGTCAATTACAATTTTTAAAAATTTGTTTAAAAAATCCTTGTATAAAGCATTACTTTAAAACCAGAGATTTTAAATATTTTTATCAATTAGATATTATTCGTTCTAACCCCTTAAAAAATTATTATTTTTCTAAATATTTTAAAATATGGTTATCGGGATTTGTAGAGGCAGAGGGTTGTTTTAGTTTAAGATCTAATAATAACGATTCTTTTTCTATTGGACAAAAATATGATTATTATATTATAGAAGCAATTAAAAATTATTTTAATTGTTCTAATAAAATTCGAATGCCTTCTAAACATTTCTATTTATTAGAAATCTATAAAAAAGAAATTTTGAAAGATATTTATAAAAATTTTTCTAAATATCCTTTATTAGGAGAAAAAGCTCAATCTTTTCATAAATTTTATTCTAAATTTTATTCTTAGTATGTGTCGTGTGGTCACGCCACCATAAAAAGAGTTTTATACCTCTTTTTGGTAATATAGATTTAAATTTATATTGCTAACGGTGAAGTCTAATATGGTTATTAAAGGCAAATAACTATTTAAGAAGTATTAGATAATACCGTGGAAACCAAATTTAATTACATCAATATGAACTATTATAAAAAGCTTGGTTTATATTATTAAAGAGTAGGATCCGTAGAGACTAAACGTGGCGATCGAAAATTAATTAAGTTTAATGATTAGATAAGTTATAGTCCGATCCACCGCGTGAGCGGTGTTGTATAAAAAAATATAGACATTTGACATACTATGTCGTAGCGCACTTTCATTATGTTTTAAGTATGGGTGCTGTATTTGCCTTAATGGGGGGAGTATATTATTGAATGGGAAAAATTACTGGATATGCATATCCAGAAACATTAGGTAAAATCCATTTTTGATTAATGTTTATTGGCGTGAATTTAACTTTTTTCCCACAACATTTTTTAGGATTAGCCGGATTCCCTAGAAGATATAGTGATTTCCCTGATGCATACGCTGAATGAAATTTAATTAGTTCATTAGGAAGTATGATCAGTGTCATTGCAGTATTTGTATTTATTTATGTAATTTATAGAACATTAACAGATGGTGTTGTAGTTGGAAATCATTATTGAAGATCTCCAGAGTTATTTGAAAAAGAAGGGGATACAGCAACTGTATACTCTTTAGAATGAACTCAAGAGTCTCCACCTGCTTTCCATACTTATAACGAATTACCATATTTAGTGGCTGTAAATAAAAAATAATAAAATTTAATATAAAATATTTTTTATTTTATTGTAATTAATTTTATTATTAAATTTTAAATAGATATTAAATAAGTATATATTCTACTTATTTAATATTCCTTTATATATACATTCAAAAAATATTAAAGTTTTAAATAATTGAATGCATAATTTAGATTATGGAGCAATTTTTATTTTTTTAATTTTTTCTACTATTTTATCCGCCGTAATTGTCGGTGCTTCTTATTTATTTTCTAAAAAAAATCCAGATCCTGAAAAAATTGGGGTATATGAGTGTGGATTTTCACCATATTCTGATTCAAGACATCCTTTTGAAGTTAGATTTTTTTTAGTTGGTATTTTATTTATTATTTTTGATCTTGAAATTAGTTTTTTATTCCCATGGTCAGTCACTATTAGTTATTTAGACCATTTTGCTTATTGAACTATGATGGTTTTTTTATTTATTTTAACTATTGGATTAGTTTATGAGTGGAATAAGGGAGGATTAGAATGAGAATAATTAATTATAAAAGAATTTCTTTTATAATTAATTATTTATGATATCGTGGCTGAGTGGTTTAAGGCGGTTGTCTGTAAAACAATTGTTGAAAAACATCCTAGGTTCGAATCCTAGCGATATCAAGAAATATTTGAGATTTGATTTTTATTTTTTTATGAGAATATTAAAAAAACATCCACTTTTATCTATTGTTAATGGTATGGTTATTGATTTACCTGCCCCCTCTAATTTAAGTTATATGTGAGGATTTGGTTCTTTACTAGGACTTTGTTTAATTATTCAATTAGCTTCTGGTATTTTTTTAGCTATGCATTATTGTGCGCATATTGATCTAGCATTTGTATCTGTTGAACACATTATGCGTGATGTTAACGCCGGGTGAGCATTAAGATATATTCATGCTAATGGTGCTTCTATGTTTTTTATTATGGTTTATCTTCATATTGGTCGTGGACTTTATTATGGTTCTTACACTAAACCTCGTGAAATGTTATGGGGTGTCGGGGTAGTTATCTTCATTTTAATGATGGCTACTGCTTTTATTGGTTATGTGCTTCCTTGAGGACAAATGAGTTATTGAGGTGCTACAGTTATTACTAATTTAATTTCTGCCATTCCTTTTATTGGTAAAGATATTGTTGAATGAGTTTGAGGAGGATTTAGTGTTAATAATGCTACTTTAAATCGTTTTTTTAGTTTCCATTATTTATTTCCTTTTGTATTAGCTGCTTTAGCTGTTGTACATTTACTTGCTTTACATGAACATGGTTCTAATAATCCATTAGGAGTTGATGGTAATATTGATAAAGTTCCTTTCCATCCCTATTATACTATTAAAGACTTATTTGGATATGCTATGTTTGCTATCTTTTTTGCTTTTTTTATTTTTTTTGCTCCTAATGTTCTTGGTCACCCTGATAATTATATCCCTGCAAATCCTTTAGTGACACCCGCTCATATTGTTCCAGAATGATATTTTTTATTTGCTTACGCTATTTTAAGAAGTATTCCTGACAAATTATTAGGAGTTATTGCTTTATTTTCATCTTTGGTTGTTTTATTAGCTTTACCGCATGTTCATACATGTAAAATTAGAAGTTTACAATTTAGACCTATTGGTAAAATTATGTTTTGATTCTTAGTTGCTGATTTCTTTTTATTAACTTATATTGGTCAATGTCCTGTTGAAGAGCCTTGATATACTTTAGGTCAAATTAGTACTATTTTTTATTTTGGTTATTTCCTTATTCTTACTCCTTTAATTGGTATTTTAGAAAATAAATTAATCTTTAAATCTAATTAATTTCCCTTTATTATATTATATTAATGATAGAAGATTCTTCTATCATTAATATAGTGTAGTACCAATTTGGAAATGGAGAGATCTGCAAAATCTTTAATGTCGGTTCGATTCCGACCTACACTTTATGAGTAATATTGGTAAACAATTAATCATTATTCCCGATGATTTAAAAATAAAAATAATTAATTATAAATATTATAAACAATTAATTTTAAATTATTCTCTTCCAAATTCTTCTTTGATCAAATATATTAATTTCCCTAATTATTTCAATTTAAAAGTTTTTAACTCTAGTATAATTAGTTCCGATCTTAATAATATTCCCCACAGTAAAGATTTGGATGCAAACATTCAACAAAATTTAAAAAATTTTACAAGAAAAAAGAAAGATAATAAAGACAGTGGTATTAATTTTTTAGCATTATCAGTGGATAATGCTATTGTTTTAAATCAAAAAATTAATTCAAAACAATTAGCATTTTTTGGTACTTTACATAGTTTTATTAATCAAATGATTAATAAAAATTTTAAAAAAACACTTATTTTAAATGGTGTGGGTTATAAAATTGAAATTAAGTCTTATACTTCCTCTACTTGTAATACTGAACAAAAATATTTAAATATTTTTTTAGGATTTAGTCATCCTGTTGTTATTCCTATCCCTTTTAATATATTTTGTAATTTGATTAATTCTAATACCTTAGAATTGGAGTCTTATTCATTACAAGATTTAACACAATTTGTTAATTCAGTTGTTCAAATAAAACCAGGCTATAAGGATAAATATAAAGAAAAAGGGTTTAAATCTTTATAAATAAATTTTATTTAATAATTTTTTTTCAGTTATAAACCCTTTTTCTTTTTTTGAGAGTAAGTGAGGAATATTCCTGGGCTCTGAGTAATTTATATTCATATTAATATTATGGCGCATTATCACCCATATCATTTAGTAGAACCTTCACCATACCCATATATGGCTTCTTTTGGGGCATTGGGATTAACAATTGGTTCTGTTATGTATTTTCAATCTTTTGCTTATGGTAATTTATTAGCTTTATTTTCTTTTATTTTAATTACTATTGTTGCTTCTATGTGATGAAGAGATATTGTTCGAGAAGCTACTTATCAAGGACATCATACATTAGTAGTACAGAGAGGATTAAAATATGGAATGATTTTATTTATTTTAACTGAAGTTTTATTCTTTTTTTCATTTTTTTGAGGATTTTTCCATAGTTCTTTAGGGCCTGATATTCAAATTGGGGCTGTTTGACCTCCAATTGGTATTCAAGTTATAGATCCTTTTGCAGTTCCATTATTAAATACTGCTGTTTTATTAACATCTGGGGCCACTGTTACTTGGTCTCATCACGCTATGATTGCTGGTGATCGTAAAAATACACTTATCGCTTTAGCATTGACTATTTTCTTAGCTGTTTTCTTTACTGGTCTACAAGCTATGGAATATTATGAATCTTCTTTTAGTATTGCTGATTCTGTCTACGGAAGTGTTTTCTTTATGTTAACTGGATTTCATGGATTCCACGTTATTATTGGAACTATTTTTTTAACTGTTTCTTTAATTAGATGTTATCATCATCATTTTACTAAAAATCACCATAACGGATTTGAGGCCGCTATCTGATATTGACATTTTGTTGATTATGTTTGATTAGGTCTTTATGTTGCTGTTTATTGATGAGGTAGTTAAATTATCTTGATAATTTCTAGTCTGCCAATATTCATTATTCACTTATCTCTTAGAGATAAGTGAATAATGAATCTCTTTTCTTAAATTCCTCATTATGTTCTTTTATTTTTATATTAGATTTTTTTTTATTTAACTAATTTTTTTAGTTAATGAATAAACAAAGTTGAATTATGAAATTCCTATGTAAATATCACAGAAATTTCATAATTCAACTTTTATTTTTTTATGCTACAAAATAAACCTTATTTACATACAGTAAAAATTCGATGAACAAATCAATTGTCACAATTTAGAATTTTGAAATTAAAAAATCGAAATTTAAAAAAAAGATCTTTAATTATGTGGGGGCATAAAAATATCAGTCCTCAGTCAAAAAATTATTTAAACTTAAATAATAAATTAAAATTAAAAAAAAATTGAACAAAATATAATGGAAATTATCTAAGTCCAGTATTTTATAATTTAAATAATCAAACTAAAATAAAACAAAATAAAAAATATCAATTAAATTTAAAAAAGAAATTTCAAAAATATATTTCTATATATTTTTTTATTTTACCTTTTATTAATAAAAACAACGAGATAAAACATATAGAAAATGAGTATAAATTTTCAACTCAATATTCTATAACAAAAGGCACAAAAGGTTGTATAAATAGGAAAAATTTATCTAATGCCTTCTTAAAATATGCACAAACAAATGAATTAAAAAAAAACAAAACTTCTTCATCTATAAGATTCCGATTATCTGGGAGATTAAATGGGGTTCGAATGAAAAGAAAATATGTTGCTTATAGTGGAAATATTAGCACTCAAACATTTAGTATAAATTCGAATTATTTGCATAAAAATATTTATACTAAATGAGGAACTCTTGGGCTGAGGGTTTGAAGTCGTTCTTTTACTACTTGATGAAAAAAGCAGAATGCTTTTTTCATTGAAACCGGGCGGCTTAATCCTGAAAATAATTCGTTATTAAATTTTATGAATAATCTAACTATAATAAAAGGTGCTTTCAATCCACTGCACTCGGTGTTAAGACGTGCACATACATCAACAGAAGTTAAAAGTATTTTAAAAAAATATAAACCAGTTACACCTTCTTTAAGACACAGATTGATATTAAAAAGAGTGGTTAAATCATATATTAAAGAAGATAATGGGGGAAATTCATCAAATTTAATTAAAAATAATTTTTTTAAAAAACAATATAAAAGACAACTTATCTCTAAATTAAATAAAACAAGTGGACGTAATAATCAGGGAAGAATTACTTCATTTAGAAAAGGGGGAGGCCATAAGCAAGCTTATAGAAAAATTGATTTATTTAAACAAGAATTTGTTTATAGTGTAGCAGAAGTTGTTGATATTGAGTATAATCCAAATAGTAACGCTAATTTGGCATTACTAAAATTAGTTTTTAATAATAAAAAAAAATATTTTTATATTGTGGCCCCTGAGAAAATTCAAATAGGTGATAAAATTAAAGGAATTTTTTTTAATGAAATTTATAAACATTTTTTTCATTTATTGTCTGATCCTTTAAAAAAAACGAATACAAATTCTTTACAATGAGGAGAATCTTATTTTTTAAAAGATATTCCTGTAGGTTCTTATATTTATAATGTCGAATTATTGCCTGGCAAAGGAAGTGTAATCGCACGATCGGCAGGAACTTATTGTATTTTATTAAAAACATTAAGTAATAATAAAAGTATCATAAAATTACCTTCTAATCAAGTTATTGAAGTTAATAGTAATTGTACTGCTAATTTAGGTCAAGTATCTAATTCTCTTTTTAGGTCTATTATTTTAGGGAAAGCTGGTGCGGCCCGATGATTAGGAAGAAGACCTCGGACAAGAGGTGAAGCGATGAATGCTGTAGATCATCCCCATGGTGGAAAAAACCATGGTCCAGGGGGATTAAATAATCAACCAAGAAATCGTTGAGGTAAGTTAGCAAAATGACAACCTAAAAAATAATAATTAATATGATATTCCCTTAAGGGAATATCATATCTTGTGTCTATAGCATAAATGGTAGTGCAATCGATTTCGGCTCGATTAGTAGGGGTTCAATTCCCTTTAGACATTTAAACTTAAATATTTTATTTATGGAACAAATTTTATTTTATACATTTAGTTTTGGAGCGCTAATTTCTGGGTTTTTTGTTATTAGTTCAACAAATCCAATACATTCGGTGTTTTCATTAGTATTAGCTTTTGCCAATACTTCTTGTTTATTATTGATGTTAGGAGTAGAGTTTTTAGCATTTTTATTTTTAATAGTTTATATAGGGGCCATAGCTATCTTATTTTTATTTGTAGTTATGATGTTAGATATAAGACTTGTTGAAATTTTAGATAATGCAACTAGATATTTACCAATTGGATTTCTAATAGGTATTTTATTTTTAATTGAATTAACTATTATTATAGATGAAAAACATTTTTCTAATTTAAACATCATTACCACTGTTGTAGAAGATTATACTAGTATTGAATTATTAGGAAATATTTTATACACAGATGGATTTTATCATTTTTTAATTTCAAGTATTGTTCTTTTAGTATCGATGATTGGTGCAATTTTATTAACATTGTATCATGAGTCAGAAGTAAAAAGACAAGATATTTTTTTTCAAATTTCTTCGGAGTATGATAAATCTATAAAATTAAGAAAAAATGTGATTAACTAATTGACAGGAATTAATGCCTGAGATTTTTTTGGCAATAATTATTACTTTTTTATTAGGGTATGGTGTATTTTTTATGGTCTATACTAGTGAGTCTAATTTTTATAAAAATAAAAATTCTTTGATTTCATTAAAAATTCCTAATTTTTCTTCAGAATTTAAAACAGGAAAACATAGTCTTTTTATGCACTTTAATTATTTATGTTTACTTGTTTTATTTTGAACATTTATTTTATTAATTTGTTTAAATAATCATTTAACTTATATTAGCGATGTATTATTTATTGATTCGTTTTCTTTATTTATTAAATCTATTGTTCTTTTTTCTACATTTATTGTTTTCTTTATTTCAATAAATTTATATCCTAAATATAAAATTTCTGAATATGAATTTTCTTTACTTATTTTATTATCATTGTTAGGTATTTTTTTAATTATTTCTGCAAGAGATTTAATTATTATGTACTTGGCTATCGAAACTTTAAGTTTATCCTTGTATGTTCTGGCCGCTGTTGTTAGATCTAGTTCTTATAGCGCAGAAGCCGGATTAAAGTATTTTGTTTTAGGTGCTCTGGGCTCAGGGTTATTATTATTTGGGTGTGCTTTAGTATATTTTTCTACTGGTTTATCTAATTTTGATGCTCTTTCTCATTTAATTTCATTGGGTCATTGAGATAATGCTTTTTTAATTGGTGCTATTTTTTTAATTATTTCTTTATTATTTAAATTAGCTGCTGCACCTTTTCATATGTGAGCCCCCGATGTTTATGAAGGGTCTCCTACTGTCGTTACAATCTTTTTTGCAGTTGTTCCTAAAATAGCTATTTTATATTTATTATATAAATTATTATTTGGTCCATTTGTTGGTATTTTTTTCCCTCATATTCAATTTTTATTATTAATTTCGGGTGTATTAAGTATCTTTATTGGAACTTTCGCTGCTATTTATCAAAATCGTATTGTGCGATTAATGGCTTTTAGTGCTATTGCCCATATTGGATTTATTCTATTAGGGTTTGCTTCCGGTTCTTTCGCTTCTTTTTATTCTAGTTATATTTATATTCTTTTATATATTATTATGACTATCAATAGTTTTACATTTATTCTCTCTGTTTATCCCGCTCATCAACATAAATATTTTGCAGATTTATTATCATTTGCTAAATATCATCCTGTTTTAGCTATCACTTTTACTTTTACTTTATTATCTATTGCCGGTATTCCACCATTGGCCGGGTTTTTTAGTAAATATTATATTCTTTTATCTTTAATTGATAATCATTTTTTTATTGTTTCTACTATTGTTGTTCTTCTCTCTGTCATTAGTGCTTATTATTATATTCGAATTATTCAATGAATGTATTTTAAAGAATCCTCTCCTTTTAATTTACTTAATATTATCACTTCTTCTTCTGTTATCCCTCTGCCTCAAGCTTTAATTTTAGGTTCTACTTTATATTTAATTTTAACTTTTTTAATTTATCCTAAACCTATTTTATTATTAACTTTTGATTTCTTTATTCAATCATTAATTTAATTTTTTTTCTTTCTTTTTTATGCTATTTATTGGTGGGCTCCTTGTGCCCACCTTACCCTTGGGAGGATGCTAGAATGGTAATAGGACTGATTGCTATTCAGTTGTCAATTTATGACTTGTTGGTTCGAATCCAACTCCTTCCGCTATTCTTTTTTATTATTAAAGGCTTTATTAAAGCCTTTAATATTGGATCTTATATTCAGTTATATAAAACAAATTTTCTTTACTACCATTTTCATCATTCGCTGCTTATGGGGATGAACAAACCAATCATGTATATATCCAGAACCATAAGTCTCAATATCAAATGAAACAATATTATAAGACCCAACTATAGCTGGTTTTAGTGCAGGTAGAATTTTATCAGCTAATTTAATATTAAACTCCATAAATTCTAAATAATTATTTGTTATTTTTTCAATTAGTCGCCATTTTCTATCGTTATTAGGATTCATCGTTTGCATAATTTATCATCTCAACAAATTAATAAAGCTATTTTTAAAGACCTTAAAAATTTTTTATTAAAAGAATTGAAGTAAAAAGCATGATTTTTTTAATAGATTTTCCTCGATATTTAATAATTATTCGTCCTCCCCGTTTATTATTAAATATTTGTTAGTGTGATGGCTGAGTGGTTTAAAGCGGTTGTCTTGAAAACAATTCCTCTCGAAAGAGATTCGTTGGTTCGAATCCAACTCACACTGAACTCTTAAATCTTTTTTTTTTTAGCATACCTCATCATATGCCCTTAAAAAATTATTATTTTTCTAAATATTTTAAAATATGAGTCTAAAATCCCCCATAATAGTCTTTTAGATTTTCTAAAATCTATTGGCGTTCTTATTGATGAATATCTTATTGGTCATGTTACACTTGACGATCAATGCTTAACTCTTGCTTATATTAAACTTATCAAACGACAAAAATTTTCCAATTCTCAATATTTTGAATTTCCTGATTCTACTGGCCACTTCTCCTCTGGTAAAGGATTCTCTGGATTTCTTCCCTTCATACTCTCTTATAATCAATTTACCACCAATATGAGGGTTGTTAATGGCCAATTAGTTGATTTTAAATCTTACTTAGTTCATTTAGTCCGTAATAATCAATTGGAAAACGCACTAAAAGAATTAGATTCTAATGCACCCGCTAAAATTATCACCAATGAATATACCAAATTAAGATCCAATCTTATCTCACTTCACTCCAATCTCTTCCCACCCGTCGCTACCGCCAAATTCTCCCCTGAGAATTATAATTTTCCACCCGAAATTATCCAATGATTTCAATAAATATATTTCAAAAACTTATTTAATAAATTGATTTATATCTAAATATCCAAAAACTCTTCTCCTAATTGGTTTATTTAGTTACACTATGATACTTACTGATAAAAGGTTTAAAAAATTTTTTATTAAAAGAATTGAAGTAAACTGCCTATTTTTTTTCGTCATTATCCACGGCTTATTAAGGTGATTTTTATTTAATTAGATATTATTATCTCTTAATTCAAAAAAGAAATAAAGAACTCTAATTTTGAGATTATTTTCTGTTTATCATTTTGAGATTATTTTCTGTTTATCATTTTTGAGATTATTTTCTGTTTATCATTGAGGGGTACTAGCTCAAGTGGTAGAGCATATCTTTTGCACAGATAAGGGGGTTGTTCGACTCAACCGTACTCCATCTTTAATAGTAAAGGTTTAATAGTAAAAGTCCAATTTTTTTTATTTATTATAAATTTTATATTATTAAGATAATCTTTAGTAGCTAAATTGGTTAGAGCGTGCGACTGTTAATCGCGAGGTTGTGGGTTCAAGTCCCACCTAAAGAGCGCTTAAATAAAGGGAAAGAATTTAGATTATACAATGAGTAATTCCAATTATCTTAAATCTTCTTTATTTAAGATTTAAGAAATTGTTGATTAAAATCTTAAGTGGTGCTATAAATTTTAATTTATAAAAAGTTCGATTCTTTTTTGAGATACATTGCGTTTGATTTTGGCGCAGGAAGAACGCTTGGTGAGGGGATTAACACATGCAAGTAAATTCTTAGAAAGTAAAATGAAAATTAAATTAACTAAGAATGCGTCCGGGTGAGTAATATCTCGGTATAAACCCTTAAACTCGGGATAATAAAGTGAATACCGATTTAAATATTAATATAAAGTTTAAGGAAAAGCTGAGATCAGATTAGTTAGTTGGTGTTATTATAAAAATTTTTTTATATAGGTAATGGCTCACCAAGACTCAGATCTGTAGCTGGTATGAAAGTATGTACAGCCACACTGACACTGAAACACGGGTCAGACCTGGAATTCCGGGGCAGCAGTGATGAATATTGCGCAATGCCCGAAAGGGTGACGCAGCTACCTTGCCACTTTATCATATGATAAAGAAACTTTATATGAGAAAAATGATGTTAGTATAAAGAAAGGGCCGCCTAATACATGTGCCAGCAGGCGCGGTTATACATGAGGCTCAAGTGTTTTCCGGTATTATTAGGGGTGTAAAGGGTGTGTAGGTGGAAAAATAAGATAAGAAAAGTATTCAAATAACGGTGAATAAAACTTATATATTTTTCTTGAGTATTATAGAGGATTATGGAATGTCTAGAGGAGCGGTAGAATGCGATGATACTAGAAGGAACACCAAAAGGCGAAGGCAGTAATCTGGATAAATACTGACACTGAGACACGAAAGCGTGGGGAGCAAACAAGATTAGATACCTTGGTAGTCCACGCCGTCAACGCTGAAGATTAGATAATAGAAAAATTTATTATCGTAGATAACTCGTTAAATCTTCCACCTGAGTACTACGGTCGCAAGACTAAAATTCAAAAAAATTGGCGGTTCAGAAAATCCAGCCGGAGGAACATGTGGTTTAATTCGATGATACGCGAGAAACCTTACCTAACTTAGTATCATAAATTTTATGATTCAGATGTTGCATGGTCGTCGTCAGTTCATGTTTTGAAATTAAATGAACGGAACCCTCTTAATTAGTTTCCTATTGTAATTCTATATTACAAGGACTTTAATTAAAGTAGGATCACGCCAGACCCATATGGCTCTTATAGTTAGGGCTACACACGTGTTACATTGGATTTTACAATACTTTACTAATCTGTGAAGATTCGTTAATAGTTTAAAAATTTCCTTTGTTCGGATTAAAGAATGCAACTCTTCTTTATTAAGTCGGATTCGGTAGTAATCTCTTATCAGCATGGAGAGGTGAAAAAGGCAATTCTGTTCGTACATATAGCCCGTCACCTCGGAGAATTTTGGTATTACCCAAAGTATTCTTAAAAGTTATATGTGAATATTTTTATATTATTAAAAATATTTTTCATTTATTCTTTTAGAATGTTAAGGAATATCTGAAACTTCGAGTAAGTCGTAACATAGTAGGGGTTCGGGAACGAGCCCCTGGAGGATAATGGAGAGAATTACAATTGGTTTGTATACCAGACTCATGTTCTGGAGGCTGTAGGTTCGAGTCCTATCTCTCCTATTTATAATATCTCGAATTTTATCTCGAGGTTAAATATATTATAAATTTTTTTTTGATGAAAATTTTTTTTCAAGTTTTCCTCAACTTCTCACAATAGCTTATTTTTATTATTCCTCTAAATCCCAATCTAAATATTGATCTAAATATTGATTTAAATATTGATCTAAAAATTGGTGTTTTTTTGTCTCTACTTGAATTTTAGGTTCAAGTTGATTATTGAATTGTAAATTTTAAATATATTTATTGGTTTTGGTTTAAAGAATTCAATCTTTTTTTATTATATTATGATTAATATGTTAAGGTTCTCGAGATTTTATGACTTTTAATGCTTTTGAACAATTTCAAATTATTAAATTAATTTCTTTTTCTCCTTTTGGTTTAGATTTATCATTAACTAATTCTAGTTTATTTTTGATTTTAGCTTTACTTTTTTTTTATTTTTTATATTATACTAATATAAAAAATGGTTATATTACACCAACTCGATGACAATCTGTTATTGAAATTATTTATGAAGTTATGTATGGTGTTGTTAAAGAAAATATTGGGGCTAAGGCCGGAAAATATTTCCCTTTCATCTTTAGTTTATTTGTATTTATTGTTATTTTAAATGTATTTGGTATCGTTCCTTATACATTCTCTCCAACAGCTCATATTGCTGTTACATTTGGGTTAAGTTTAAGTATCTTTATTGGAGTTACTTTGCTAGGAATCGTTAATTATGGTGCTAATTATTTTGCAATGTTTATGCCTGCCGGAAGTCCTTTAGTTTTAGCTCCTTTTATGATTGTTATTGAATTAGTTTCTCATATGGCAAAAGCTGTTTCTTTAGGTGTGCGATTAGCTGCTAATATTACAGCGGGACATATTTTATTCGCTATTTTATCTGGATTTGTTTGAACTATGATTACTGCTGGTGGTGTATTAGCAGTTGCAAGTATTTTCCCCCTATTTATTGTATTCTTTATTACTGTTATTGAAATGGCGGTTGCATTTATACAAGCATATGTATTTAGTTTATTAACAGCGATTTATATAAGTGAATCAGAAGACTTACATTAAATATGCCTCAATTAAGTGTTGAAACTTTTGTAACTCAGTATTTTTGATTATTAATAATCTTTTTTAGTTTTTTAATTTTATCTACTTTATATGTAATGCCTAAAATTGCTGAAATCAAAAAAACTCGATTATTATTACAAAATTTTGATAATACCCCTGTCGAACAAGATAGTCAAAGAAGTGAAAAATTATTATCTAATTGATCAAATAAATCAGTATAATTAATTTTATTACTAAGATTCATTATATTGTTTATTATTTATCGATTTTATCAATATTCTTTTTTAAAAAATGTTCATTTGAATTATTGAAAATTTTATTAAAATTTTAGGTTTAATTGTTCCTTTGTTAGTAGGAGTTGCTTACTTGACTTTGGCTGAAAGGAAAGTATTGGGATCTATGCAATTAAGAAAAGGGCCGAATGTTGTTGGTGTTTTTGGACTATTACAGCCTTTGGCTGATGGAGTAAAATTATTTACTAAAGAAACTATTTTACCTTCACATGCTAATATTGCCATTTTTATTATTTCTCCTATTGCCGCACTTACTTTAGCTTTATTGTCTTGGGCTGTTATTCCTTATAGTGATGGTTATGTGATCGCTGATATAAATGTTGGTATGTTATATCTTTTTGCGGTTTCTTCTATTAGTGTATATGCCATTCTAATGTCCGGATGATCAAGTAATTCTAAATATGCTTTTTTTGGAGCAATTCGTGCCGCTGCTCAAATGATTAGTTATGAGGTTTCTATGGGATTAATAATTATTTCAGTAATTTTATGTGTTGGAGAATTGAATTTAATTTCTATCGCCAATGCTCAGAAAGATTTATGATTTTTTATTCCCTTGTTTCCCGCCTTTTTAATGTTTTTTGTTTCCGCTTTAGCTGAAACAAATAGAGCTCCTTTTGATTTAACAGAAGGGGAATCAGAGTTAGTTTCTGGTTATAATGTTGAGTATTCCGCCATGACTTTCGCAATGTTTTTTTAGCTGAATACTCCCACATTATATTAATGTCCTTAATTACTGCTATTCTTTTTTTCGGTGCCTGATTGCCACCATTTGATATTTTCCCTTTTAATTTTATTCCTTCAGTTATTTGATTAGGAATTAAGACTGCTTTCTTTATGTTTGTATTTATATGGGTTCGAGGAACTTTCCCTCGTATGAGATATGATGCCCTAATGGCATTATTATGAAAATCTTATCTACCTGTTAGTTTAGGATTTTTAATTTTAGTTTCTGGATTTATTTTTTTTTAAATTTATTTATTCGGTCGGTTTAACGACTAATTTCTCAGATTGGGTTATTGTAATTATTAACTTAAATTTTTTATCGTTGTAATTTCATTAATTTTCTCTCTTGGTCCATACTTCCTCTCAACCCTGGGTTGAGGGAAAGTATGATCAAATATCTTCAGCGTATGTAAGTTAACTGGTAAACTTTTTGCCTTCCAAGCAGATTTTAGGAGTTCGAGTCTCCTCATACGTAAATGATTCTTTTTGATTTTAGTCAAAGTTATCAACTTAGTTTTCAAGATCCTAGTACTCCAGTAATGGAAGAAATTATTAATTTTCATAATTATGTTATGATCTATATGAGTTTTATTTTAACAGGAGTTTTATGAATGTTAATTGAATTAATTAGAAATTTTAGAAAAGTTAATAAATTTATTTCTCACAAATTTCTAATTCATGGTACTACTATTGAATTAATTTGAACTATTACTCCTGCTTTAATTTTAGTTGGTATTGCGATCCCTTCTTTTAAATTATTATATTTAATGGATGAGGTTATTGATCCAGCTATTACAATAAAAGTTGTTGGTCACCAATGATATTGAAGTTATGAATATAGTGATTATGCTACTCAAGATGGTTCTTCTATTGTATTTGATTCTTATATGGTGCCTGAAGAAGATTTAGAATTAGGAGATTTAAGATTATTAGAAGTAGATAATCGAGTAGTTGTTCCTTCTCATACTCATGTAAGAATGATTGTTACATCTGCTGACGTTATTCATAGTTGAGCCGTGCCTTCTTTAGGAGTTAAAGTTGATGCAATCCCTGGTAGATTGAATCAATTAAGTTTTTTAGCAAATAGAGAAGGAGTTTTTTATGGTCAATGTTCAGAAATTTGTGGTCTACAACATGCTTTTATGCCTATTGCTGTTGAAGTAACTGATATAGAAAATTATTGTAGTTATATCGAAAATTTATTAGAAGAAGCTCGAGAAGAATAATTTTCTTGATTCTCAATGATAAATTTTTTTATTTTCTATCCCCTTTTTAATCTTATAATCCCTCTCTTTAGAGAGGGATTATCCGCTAAAAAATTAGATTTAAGCGGATAATAACATCTAGGATTGAAATGGATTAATAGATTTGTCGTGTAATAATAATAAAATAATAAATATGATTATACCATTTATTATAATGGATCAGAATTAATATTATAATTTATTAATGAAAAATCATAATTATATTAACATGAGTTAAAAAGTAATAACCAGTATTTAAAGGATTATTAGGGTGTTTATTTAAGGATAAAGAAATAATCAATGGAGAAACTTTGAAATTGAATGTCCTTAGTGGGAAACCACCAAAAATGAAAATTTACTCTGTGAACTGAAACATCTTAGTAACAGAAGGAAAAGAAATCAAAAGAGATTAAGTCAGTAGCGGTGAGCGAAAGCTTAAAAGCCATATAAAAGTACAGCGTGAAAATGTTGGAAGACAGGAGTACCAATCTTCTAAGGCTAAATATAATAAACACACCGATAGTGAACAAAGTAACGTGAGTGAAAATATGAAAGAGAAATACAAGGTATTTAGTGAAATAGATCATGAAATTGAATACTGACAAGCATTAAGAGTCTTTAAGAGATGATTAAGTACCTTTTGTATAATGGATTTGTTAGTTTTCGTAAATTGCAAGGCAAGAGCCGTAGGGAAACCGAGTATTAAATATGCAAAAAACTATTAAAAATAAATAGTAATTTCTTATATTTGGAAACTTATTAGTAATTTACGAAATGACCCGAAACCGAGTGATCTTAACATGAGCAGTTTGAATGTCCGGTAACTCTGGACGGGAGGAACGAACTAGTGGTTGTTGCAAAAACCTTGGATGACTTGTGTTAAGGGGTGAAAGGCCAATCGAACTCGGAGATAGCTGGTTTTCTGCGAAAAATATTTAGGTATTGCGTTTTATTTTTAATTTTCAGGGTCTCGCTCTGATTCTGTATTTGGTGTTCTTCTGGAACATACTTTATGGAGTTAACCGAACAATATGAAATTATTTAAATAAAGCAGACAGACTTAGGGTGATAAGGTCCTAAGTCAAGAGGGAAACAACCCAGATTTAAAGTTAAGGTCTTAAATTTATATTTAGTGCATAAGGACAGTATTATAAATATATAAGAATTCTTATATATTTATCATTAATTTTATTTTTTTTTAGTAAGATTTTTGATCACTAAGACAACTAAAAAGTAGGCTTGGAAACAGCCATCTTTTAAAGAGAACGTAACAGTTCATTAGACTAGTGATAATGCACCAAAAATTTTGGTGACTAAATATAAAACCGAAACTTAAGTTTTTTTAAAGGTAGCAGAACATTCTATATTTTTAAATATAGAAGAGACAATGCAAATATGAGTAACTGTAATAAACTTGAAAGAAGTTTACACCGGAATCTTAAGGTTTCCAACTCACTGATAAACATAGTTGGGTACGACTCAGTCCCTAAGACTATATCTGAAAAGATTTGTTAATGGGGATGTCTTCTTTAGACCCTAGTTTTAGGCTGGAAAGATAGGAAGAAAAAAATCTAATTTTTTATTTAGATTTTAATAACTGTACTAAAACTGACACAAGTGAGAAAGTAGAGAATACTAAGGTGTTAGCAGAAAAATCTTTAGGGAACTCGGCAAAATTTTTCCAAAAGTTCGCGATAAGGAAACGTAAGACATAAAATCGTTGTGGGCGACTGTTTATCAAAAACCTAGCTTTTTGCTAACATGTAAATGGATGTATAAAAAGTGACCCCTGCCCAGTGATTGTATCTAAAATTTTTGAGTGAAAGCTCGGAATATAAGGACAATTTAATGGCTGCGGTAACCATAACCGTACAAAGGTAGCGCAATCAATAGCCAATTAATTGTTGGCAAGTATGAATGGGGTAACGATCTACAAACTGTCCCAAAGATTTAGCTAGTGAAATTGAATTAGTAGTTAAGATGCTACTTAATTGTTGCAAGACAAGAAGACCCTACGCAGCTTTACTGTTCTTATTTTTTGTGATTTTTAAATATTTGTATAGCATAAATGGTAAGTCTATGAATTAATATCGCCAGATATTTAAGGAGACAAGATTTGTAATACCATTCTAATATATTAAAAATTTACTAATCAAGTATTCTTGTATTTTTTTACAATTTTTGATACAAAAAAATAATAGACAGTTTTGTTGGGGTGATAGCCTTTTAAAATGTAACAAAGGCTTACAATAGGTCTATTCATAAGATTTTGAAAATCTTAATTGAGTATAATAGCATAAATAGGCTTGACTGCGAGTTTGATAAAACGAGCAGGTTCGAAAGAAGGTTATAGTGACCCGCAGGTTCTGTATGGAATGGCCTGCGATCATAAGTTAAGTTACGCTAGGGATAACAGCGTTATTACTTCAAAGAGTTCTTATCGATGAAGTAGTTTGCGACCTCGATGTTGAATCGCCGCATCCTGGGTGTTGCATCAGCTCCCAAGGGTTGGACTGTTCGTCCATTAAAGCGGTACGTGATTTGAGTTCAATTTTTTGCGACAAGAAGTCATGAAAAAATAAGGTGAAATTCCTTAATTTCTGCCTATTGAAGTTAAACTCTTCTTTAGATGTTAATGTGTGAACTGAGACATCTCAGCATAAGACAGAGTGAAGTTTACTATGGTTAGCGAAAGCGAATTCGTGGTTGAAGCTTCGTTAGTCACGTTTTATCCCCTCTTATAGGAAAACAGAGGGTTTAAGAAAGGGAGGTTGATATTTAAATGAGCTCTTTAAATATAATAGGCCTTTTACCTCACGGAGTATAGCGAAAACCTAAGGTAAACATAAAAATTTTTTCATGGAACTTGGTAAACCTAATAATCTTTCTTCGGAAAGGCGTTTTATATTAACAAAAAAACGTATCGATTAGTAGGTAGAGGACAATCTAAAAAGCGAATGCTCAATTGTAATGATTGAGATAGTGTATTTTTACATAAACCGAAAGGTTGCTGACTTAGATTTTGGGTCTTTAATAATAATAATATCAAATATTTAATATATTAAAATGAAAATAATTACGATTAAATGACATAATATTAGTAAATATCGTATTAAAGGGAATAAAAATCTTATTATTAAATTAATATTAGATTCTGAACAATATGAATATTTGCTAAATTATAGTAAACAATTTTATAAAAATCATATAACTTCTTTAACTATTAAAATGAGGCCAGGAAAAGAATATAGTACTATTGTATTAAAATTACCAAATAAAGTATTGAGTATTGGAGAAATTTTATATCCAAATATATTTAAATATTGAGATGTAAGAAAAATTTTTAAAAAAGCACCTTTAAACCATCCATATTTAGAAAAAAATACATTAATCTTGCCGGATGAAGAAGAAATTATTTATGATTATCGAAAATCTAATATTTATTTTCCAATAGATCAACAATTTTTTTGTGCTTATCATAAAAATTGAACTTCTTTAAAATATCAAGATATTGATGGAAGGTGTATATCTTGTAATTATTTAAATGGATTATTAGATGAAGCAAAACAGATTTCTAAAAAGCAACAAATACCTTTAAAATTAGATTTAAACTTTCAAAAAGATTTTCAAATAGATCCAAATACTATAAATTCTAATATATATAATCCTTATCCATTTGAAAGTATATTCCAATATACACCTCAATCTTGTTTTATTACTGGACATCCTTTAAAATTTAATTCAGGGATTTCTGGATATAAAGCTAGTCTAATTTTAAAAGATTCAATCAAAGGTTATACTCAAGATAATAGTATATTAGTTAGTTATGCATTTTCTCAAATGAAAAAAAATTTTTCTTTAGAAAATTGTATACAATTTATTAAAAGGTCTTTTCAAAACAAAATAAGAATTCCTAATAAAAATATACCTTTAAATGTTAAGGATTTAACTAAATCACAAAAGAAAAAATTAAATGATTTAAGATCTATTTGTAAAAGAATGGATAATAACAAATCTTTAAATAGTGATATGGATAAAATAACTAATCAAGATATTTTAAATTTATTATCTTTACAAAATTATTTATGCCCTATTTGAAAAATTCCTATTGAAATTTCTTATAAATCTTTAAATATGATTAGTATTGATCGAAAAGATCATACTTTAGGTCATACTATGGATAATATTCTTATTACTTCTCATGGTGGAAATAGTTTAAGAGGTAATTATTTTTCTTTAGAAGAAGCTCAAAATTTTGCTTGAAAAGCATATAATTTTTTAAAAGATTTTCAACCAGATTATCCCCCTTATAAGGGGACAAAAGATTAAAAATCTGATGCCTTTTATGCAAACGCATAAAGAATTTGAATTTGATATTATTATATATTATTGGCGTGAGCCGTATGCCATGAAAGTGGCACGTATGGTTCTTAGGAGTTCTTGAAGCTCCAACAAACCGTCGTGAGACAGGTTGGCTTATATCTGCAACAATTTTTAACATATTAGTAAGATTTTCATTGTACGCAAGGATCTGAATTTCTATCCCTCTGGTGTATCTGTTGTCTTATTAGATTGTGCTAAGGCACCGCAGAGTAGCTACGGATATATTATTAAAGCCTGAAAGCATCTAAAGGCTGAAATAATTACTAATACTATGTTAATTAGAACTGCAATAGATTATTGCGTTGATAGGCAAAAAGTATTATTATAAAGCTTATTTGTACTAATCGTTCTATTATACTTTTTAACTCTATTATACCCATAGTTCTCATATTTTTTTTATGATTTGTAATTATTAATCACATTATCAATTTAAATTGATAATGTTTTTTTGATGGATATTTCTAAGATTAGAATTTATTTTAATTTTTTTATGAAAATTTCTTCGTACTTAGCTATAATTTGAACTACTTTTGTTCCTTTTTTTTTATAAAGATAATTAAAATTATCAATAAATTACCTCCAGATGTCCTTTCTCAATGATCTATTTTTATTTCCTCTCTCATTATAATAAGCGATCATCTGGATGAAAATTTCTTATATACATACTTATAAATTTTATTTAATTATGTTTAATACTTTATTCCCCCTTTTTATTATTCCTTCTTTAGGATTTCTTATAGTAACTTTTATTCCTAACAATAAATCTTCTATTTTAAAAAATATTGCTTTAATATTTTCTTTATTGACTTTTATAGAAGCTTTACGTCTATGGTATTATTTTGATTATTCTTCTTCTGAATTCCAATTTTCTTCTTCTATCTCTTGGTTTCAAATGATTAATTTAAATTTTAATGTTTTTTTTGGATTAGACGGTATTTCATTAATTTTTGTTTTATTAACTACTTTATTGATACCATTATGTATTCTTACAAGTTGAAATTCCGTGAAATCTTATAAAGAAGATTATTCTTCAAGAATAAAAACTTTTTTACTTTCTTTTTTAGCATTAGATATTTTATTAATTGGTGTTTTTACTGTTTTAGATTTATTTGGATTTTATATTTTATTTGAAGCTGTTTTAATTCCTATGTTTTTAATCATAGGAATATATGGTTCTCGAGTTCAAAAAATAGAAGCTGCTTATTATTTTTTTTTCTATACTCTTATCGGGTCTATTTTAATGTTATTAGCTATATTATATATTTATTCTATTAGTGGTACTACCGATTATTTGACTTTATTAGAATTTCAAATAGATCCTTATGTACAAAAATTTTTATTTTTAGCTTTTTTTGCTAGTTTAGCTGTTAAAATTCCTAAATTTCCTTTTCATATTTGACTTCCCCAAGCCCACGTTGAGGCACCCGTAGCTGGTTCTGTTATTTTGGCGGGGATTTTGATTAAACTTGGGGGCTATGGATTTATTCGCTTTACTTTACCTTTATTCCCAGATGCTTCTTATTTCTTTTCTCCTTTAGTTTTTACTTTAGCTGTATTAGCTATTATTTATGCTAGTTTAACAACTCTTCGACAAACTGATTTAAAAAGGATTATCGCCTATTCTTCTGTTAGTCATATGGGGGTTGTTAGTTTAGCTATTTTTACTTTTTCTGCTATTGGAATCGAGGGTTCTTTATTTCTTCAATTAGCTCATGGTATTGTTTCTAGTGCATTATTTATTATTGTTACGGTACTTTATGATCGTTATCATACCCGATTAATTAAATATTATAGAGGAATGGTTATTATCATGCCTATCTTTATTACATTGTTTCTTTTTTTTACTTTGGCTAATATTGCTGTCCCTTTATCATGTAATTTTATTGGTGAATTCCTATGTTTATTGGCTACTTTTAACTTTAATTCTTTTATTGCTATTTTAGCTTCTTTAGGTATTGTTCTTTCTGCTGCCTATTCTCTTTTTTTATTTAATAGAGTTAGTTTTGGTCAATTCTCTCCTCATTTAACTTCTTCTTTCCAAACTGATTTATCTCGAAGAGAATTTTTTGTCTTATTGCCTTTAGTTTTCTTAACTCTTTTATTAGGTCTTTTTCCTAATTTAGCATTAGATATTTTACACCAAAGTGTTATTACACTTTTAACATATTTATAATCTTTTTAATTTATTTTTTTATGTTTTTATAAACTTTATAGGACCCTCAGTTGAGGGGTCCTATTTAGTTTTTTATCTATTTTTTCTTTTATTTCTTTTCTCCGACCTTTATTCGCCTGTATAGCATAGTTGGTAATGCACCCGTTTTGTAATCGGTAGATTCTGGGTTCAAATCCCAGTATAGGCAGATTGTTTTATAATTCTTTCATTAATTTTTAGTGAAGTATTCTTTTTTTATATGTCTAATCCCTATTAAATTTTTCTCTGTTTATTCTTATAGAATAAGCAGGATTTATTCTTTTTTTTTATTATTAATATTTCATATTAAAAGAATTGAAGTAAAATATTAAACTTAATCTCTTTATTTTTCATTGAAAAGGTTCTTCTATTAGGCCAATTGGTGCTTAAGCCAGTAGCTCAGTGGTAGAGCTTTCCTCTCATAAGGGAATGTGCATCGGTTCAACCCCGGTCTGGCTTAATTTTATTTCGTCAAGAAAATTTTATTTTATTTCGTCAAGAAAATTTTTTATTTTCTATCTCAATCTCAGAATGTAATTTAATATTGATCCGTCCTAATCAAACTTGATTTATGAAGATTGCGAATTCTAAAAATAAAAGTATATTTTTACTATTATATATTGTTATTAATGTTTCATTCTTTTTAATTTTTGCTCCATTCTTCTAATAGGTCAGGAAATCATCCTTTCACGATGGCAACTCGGGTTCGAATCCCGAATGGAGTATCGCCAGGGACCAGGGACATGGGCTGCTACTTGGTTTCTTTTATTATTACAATTAATATAATCTATTTTTATTTCATCATTGTAATTATTGGTGTTTAATTAAAAATAATTAAATTTTTAACACCCTCTTCAGCTCCGCTGGAGGGCATTATTTTTTGATTTTATAAATTTATGATGCCAGGGAGAATTGAACTCCCATTATTTACTCATGAGATAAATGTTTTACCTATTAAACTATAGCATCTTGGAATATCTCCTTTTATTCTTATTGTAATAAGATAAGTTTTATCATTTTTCTTTAATTCTTGCTTTTATTTTTTTGCCTTAATCTGAGACTTTTTTATTTTTTTACTTTCTGTGGTGGAATTGGTAGACGCAGTTGAATTAAAATCAACCGCCTTTGGCGTGTAGGTTCGAGTCCTACCAGGAAGATATAAATGAATCTTTTATTCATTTATTTACAAATTCTTAACTTTAAGTTAGGTCTAGTTATTTAACGCACTCGAACCCAACCGAACTCGAATTGTGTTATTATCGCCCGCCATTAAACAAATTCATGGCGGGTGACAGTCGTTAATTAATTCCGTGATCTATTTTTAAATGCACAGGTAGCTCAGTTGGTTAGAGCGTAACACTGAAAATGTTAAGGCCGAAGGTTCAAATCCTTCCCTGGGCACTAAAAGAAAAATGCAATTTAATTATTTAATTGTATTTTTAAAAAAATTTCATATTGTAAGTTTTTATCTTAATTTAGTATTACAGAGAATAGCTCAGTTGGTAGAGTGTGGGTATTGGGAGCCTAAGGCCGTTGGTTCAAGTCCGACTTCTCTGAAATAACAATCCATGTTCAATTAAAATGAGGGCTACTTATTGTATTATGTAACCAATTAAACATAAAAAAATTATTGATTTTTGTTTAATTCTTTTATGTTGATAAAAACTTTTATCAGCATAAGTTCTACAAACACTTAGCTCAGTGGTAGAGCGCATCTCTTACAAAGATGTGGTCAGGGGTTCAAGTCCCCTAGTGTTTAAATGTTAGAAAAAAATTTTAGAAAAGAATTTTCAATATTAAAAAATTTAAAAAAAATTAAAGGAATTTCAAATGCGTCTGCTAATTTTATTTGTTTAAAATTAGGCGTATCCCCTCAAATATTATATAAAGATATTTCAAAAAGAAAATTAAATTTATTATCTTCTATTTTAACCAATTTAAAGAGAGAATCTCATTTGGGTATGAAAGAGGGGAATGAGTATTTCTTAAAAAAAATAATTATTGATAGAAATTTATCTTTAACTTTTAAAGAAAAAATTAATGAACAAATCAAATTAAATACACATAGAGGAAGAAGAATTAAATACGGCTTTCCTGCCCATGGACAAAGAACTTCTTCAAACGCTAAAACAGCGAAAAAAACAAAAAAATTATTTAAATGATAATTTCTTCTTATTTTCAAGAATTATTATGAAATTTTTTTTATTGAATACTATCTTTTATTTTTTGTAGTATTCTTTTATATATAAAAAAAGATTTTATATTGTTTTATTTTTTAGATCTTTTTAATCTTCTTTTTATTTCGTATTTTTATTTAACTGAGGCTTTTTGAACTTTTTTAACATTTTCTTGTATTTATAGTCTTTTTATTAATCTTCCATTTGGGGTATTTATGATTTATCTTTTCTTCCGCCCTGCCTTGTACGTTTATCAGGATTTAAAATTAATCAAAATATTTCTCTTTTTGTTTTTTTTTAATTATTTTATTTATTTTTTTATTATTTTGCCATGAGGAATTCCATCTATTTTTTCTTTTTTTAAAAATTTCGAAAATCTTCATGTTCAATATATTCCAACTTTATGAAATTTATTTGTTTTTTATTCTAAAATTTCGATTGTTTTTTTTCTTTCTTTAAATTTACCTTTTTGAATTTCTGTTTTAGAAAAAAATTATATTAATAATCGTATTAAATATTTTCTTATTCTCTCTATTATTATTGCTTTTTTAACTCCACCTGATATTTTTAGTTTATTTTTTGTTCTTTCACCATTAATAATAATTTTAGAAATTATTATTTGAATTAAATTTATGTTTTAAATTCAACAACCCCCTCCCTGTCGGGAGGGGGTTAAATTTAAATATCTCGTAATAAATTAATATATTGAACAGATATTGTACCGACAGTTCTATATAACGCGACTAAAAGAGATAGTCCTATCGCTGACTCTGCGGCGGCAACAACTAAAATATATAATGCAAAAAATTGTCCTAATAAATTATCTAATAATGTTGAGGAAATTATTAATATAAAATTAATTGATAATAAAATTAATTCAATAGACATTAATAATACAATTATATTTTTTCTATTTACAATAATCCCTAATACTCCTAAGATAAATAAAAGTAAACCGATAAGTATAAATTGATGTGGCATATAAAAAAAATTTAAGTTCATATCTTTAAATTTAGGAAATGTAGCATAGGAAGGTTAATGCGAATGCTTGTCGAGCATTAGATCAGGGGTTCGAATCCCCTCATTTTCGCAAAATATTTTTTAAAAAGGGATAAATTTTTAAAAATAAATAATGGCAGAAGCAGCTAAATTTATTGGGGCAGGAGCCGCTACTATTGGAGTAGCAGGGTCTGGTGCTGGAATTGGAACTGTGTTTGGTTCTTTAATTACAGGTTTTGCTAGAAACCCTTCATTAAAACAACAATTATTTACTTATGCAATTTTAGGATTTGCTTTATCTGAAGCAGTTGCATTATTTGCGCTAATGATTGCATTCTTAATTTTATTTAGTTAAAATATTTAATATGTATATTGACCTTTCTACAAGGCCAATATACATATTAATGAATTTTTTAATTCTTTTCTCCTTTATTTCCAATAATAACAAATTGAAGAGAATGTGATGAAATGGTAGACATGGTTGTTTTAGGAACAATTGCTTTTAGCGTGTGGGTTCAAGTCCCTCCATTCTCATATGTTATATTTAAAAAGATTAAAAAAAGATTTTATTTTAAGACAAAAATATTCTAAAAATTCAATTAAATTATGGAAATTAAAGGGATTAATCAATAATAAAATTCTTGCACCCAGAATTCGGATTAAAAATAGAGAGTTGTTAAATAAGTTAGTAAGTGTTAATAAAATAAGTCAAACACGAGTTAATAATCGGTGTTTATTGACAGGAAGAAGTAGAGGGGTAATCAAAGAATTTGGTATTTCTCGAATTGTTTTTAAAAAATTAGCAGATGACGGAAAATTACTGTCAATAATAAAAAAATAAATAAAAATGTTAAATTTTCAAATTTTAAATCAAACAAATGATCAAACAATTTTTATACCGTTTAATAAAAATAATTATGAATTTTTATGTTTATTAGAAAAAGAAGGATATTTAATCATTTTAAATAAAAAAGAATTAATACTAGAATTAAATTTAGATTCAAAAAGAATTTTTATTAAAATTAAAAAATTAGATCGTGTACTTAATAAAAAAATAAATAAAAATTCCATTAATATTGAAAAATATTCAATAAAAAGTTGGCATATAAAACAAATTTCAAAACCCAGTCGTAAAGTATATCATAATTACTCCCAAATTTCAAAACTATATAAATATGGTTTAGGAACGTCTATTTTTAAAACTTCTAAGGGATATTTGACAGATAAAGAATGTATTTGGCATAAATTAGGTGGTGAATATTTGTTTTGTGTTTTTTAATATTAACTCTCTACTTTAAAGTAGAGAGTTAATATTATGATGATCAATACGGGTATGGGATTCGAACCCATACTTGCCTAAGTCAAAGTTAGGTGTCTTGCCATTAGACGAACCCGTAATCCAAATAAGATATCTTATTTGGATTAAAATAAAAATAATTTTTATTTAAATTGTATTATAGTTGTTTTAAAAGGCAGTTTTGAACTAGCTACTTTTAAAGCTAGTTTCGCTAATTCTATGTTTGAGCAAGTCAGTTCAAATAGAAAAGATCCTGGCTGAATTCTAGTCATTCAATAAGAGATACTACCTTTACCTTTTCCCATACGAACTTCTAAAGGTTTTTTGGTCACTGGAAAATGAGGGAATACTCGAGTATTTAAAGAACCCTCTTTTTTGATTTTTCTTTTAATTGCCAATTCGGCAGCTGCAATTTGAGCAGCGGTAAATCTAGCAGGTTCAAGGGCAACAAGTGATAATACAATTTTATTATTAATAAGAGGGGAATCTCCCGATTTTTCGAAAGAAAATTTTTTAAATTTAAAATTATATGAAATATTTCCTTTTTGGTATTTAGAATATTTGGTTTGTTTGGGTTTTTTAAGCATTTATATTATTTATAAATTAAAAAAAAATTAATTTTTTAATTTTGTAGTTCCATATTTTGATCTACCATTTTTTCGACCGATTACTGTACCTAAATCAAATTTACCTCTTACACATTTATATTGTACACCAGGTAAATCTTTAGTTCTACCACCTCTAACTAAAACGATTGCATGTTCTTGAAGAGAATGGCCCTCACCAGGGATAAAAACGTCTACAATTTTAGAATTACTTAATTTAACTTTTGCAATTTTTCTTTGAGCTGAATTAGGTTTTTTAGGCTTTCTAGTAAATAATCGTATACATACGCCTTTTTTTTGTGGGTTGCCTTCTAAAGCATTTAAAGAAGATTTATTTATTTTTTTTCTAGGTTTACGAATAATTTGATTTAAAGTAGCCATAAGGGTGATTAGCGGGATTTGAACCCGCGACATCTTTTTCCACAGAAAAGCGCTCTAACCAACTGAGCTATAATCACCAAAAAATATAAAATTAAAAAAGAAATGAAGGAAATGAAATATTTTTTTTCTAAAAAGGATCATTTTTTGATTAGAAAAAAGTGATAAATCAAAAAGTTAATTTGATTATGATCATAAATTTAAAAATTTTACTTCAATTATAATAAATAATTATTTTTTTTTAATTGAACAAAATGCGTTCGTAACTCAGATGGTAGAGTATTTGCCTTCTAAGCAATCTGTCGGGGGTTCGAGTCCCTTCGAACGCTAATCTTAAATTATGTAAATGTATTTATTAATTCTTTTTTTACCCTTGTTAAGTGCTTTCTCAAGTGGATTATTTGGTCGATTTTTGGGAGAAAAGGGCGCACCGGTGTTAACAACGTCTTTAATTGGAATAACATCCTTATTTAGTTGAACAGCTTTGTATAGTTATTTAATAAATCCAGTACCTAAATATATTCATTTATGAAATTGAATAGAATCAGGATCTTTACAAATAAATTTAGGGCTACAATTTGATGGAATTACCATTATTATGTTAACTTTAGTTACTTCTGTATCTGCTCTAGTTCATTTATATTCATCAGAATATATGGCAGGAGATCCCCATGTGCCTAGATTTATGTCTTATTTATCTTTATTTACTTTCTTTATGATTGTTTTAGTTACTGCTGATAATTTTTTACAATTATTTATTGGCTGAGAGGGTGTTGGTTTATGTTCTTATTTATTAATTAATTTTTGATTTACTAGAATACAGGCCAATAAATCCGCTATTAAAGCTATGGTTGTTAATAGAGTTGGGGATGTGGGAGTCACATTGGCCATTTTTACAATCTTTATTTTATTTGGTTCTTTAGATTTTTCTACTGTTTTTGCTTTAGTCCATAAACTTCAAAATCATACTATATTATTTTTTAATTTTGAATTGCATACTTTAACTTTAATTTCTATTTTATTATTAATTGGAGCTATTGGTAAATCTGCCCAATTAGGTCTTCACACTTGATTGCCTGACGCCATGGAAGGTCCTACGCCGGTCAGTGCATTAATTCATGCTGCCACTATGGTTACCGCAGGTGTTTTCCTTTTAATAAGATCTTCTCCAATATTAGAATATGCACCTAACGCACTTATTTTAATTGTTATTATTGGGGCATTAACCGCCTTATTTGCTGCAACAGTTGGATTAGTTCAAAATGATATTAAAAAAGTCATCGCTTATTCTACATGTTCTCAATTAGGTTATATGGTTTTTGCCTGTGGTTTATCTAATTATTCTGTGAGTTTATTTCATTTATTTAATCATGGATTTTTTAAAGCCTTATTATTTTTAAGTGCCGGAGCTGTAATTCATGCTATGGCTGATGAACAAGATATGCGAAAATTAGGAGGGTTAATAAAATCTTTACCTTTCACATATTCTATGATGTTAATTGGTTCTTTATCTTTAATGGGATTCCCCTTTTTAACTGGATTTTATTCAAAAGATGCTATATTAGAATGAAGTTTCGCGACATATTCAATAGAAGGTACTTTTGCACATTGATTAGGATCTTTAGCTGCTTTATTCACAGCATTTTATTCTTTCCGATTATTATATTTAACTTTCATTTCAAATTCTAATGCATCTCAATTAACTTTTAAAAACTCTCATGAATCAGGATTTAAAATGTCTTTCCCTTTATTTTTATTATCTATTGCTAGTATTTTTGTCGGTTATATTTTTAGGGATGCATTTATTGGATTAGGAAGTTCTTTTTTTGGTTCTTCTATATTTATTTTACCTTTTCATTCTGATCGATTTATTGATGCCGAATTTATCCCTACTATTATCAAATGAATGCCTGTTGTTTTTAGTTTATTTGGTGCTTTTTTAGCCTTTGTTTTATATCATTTCTTTTCAATGTGATTAGCTACTCTGAAATCTCGATTTCAGACTTTCTATATTTTTTTAAATAATAAATGGCATTTTGATCTTATTTATAACTCTTATATTGTCAAACCTTTATTATCTTTTGGTCATAATATTTCATATAAACTTCTAGATAGGGGATTTATTGAGTTTTTAGGTCCTTTTGGTATTTCAAAGGGTGTTTTATATATTAGTAATTATTCAAAAATGATTCAAACTGGATTAATTTATCATTATGCTTTTACAATCTTTGTTTTTGCAACATTATTTATTTATTTTATTGGGCCTACTGCCTATGTTATAAATGATTTATTTATTTCATTAATTTTTGTTTTATTCTTTTCAACTAATTAAATTTTATTTTCTTTTTTTATTCTTTACTTATTTCTCATTTTTTGGACTCTTTCAAGAGTCCAAATCTTCTTTTAAGCTTGTAGCTCAGTGGTTAGAGCGGCGCAATGATAATGCGTGTGTCGTGGGTTCAAATCCCACCTGGCTTATTAAAGAAATTTTCAATTTCTTTAATTTATTTTCTTTGAAAGGGTTAAGCCATTTTTTTATTTGTCATCTGGAAATTTTTAATAAAATTATCCTATCGGGATTTATCATTTGGGCAAGATACATTTATACTGCCGCGATTATCATCCCCTTTTCTCAATTTTACTATTTTAGAGCCTTTTAAGTATTTTACTCTAAATATATTTAATGCCAACTCACTTATAGCATAGTGCTTAAATGGGTTTGCTTTAAAATTATTAAAGATTTTATCGTTAAATTCTATTAAACACTCACATAAAGCATTTAAATCATCTTTTAAATATAGTTCTGATTGAATTCTTATGTTATAATCTAATAATTCAGACATTTCTTTATTATAAGTTTCTTCATTTAGATTTTCATAGTCATCGTACATATTTTCGGAACAAGTATTGGGTGATTCAGAATTATCATCAATATTTAATTCATTTTTAAGATATTGATTAATAATCAATACGAGTTATTTTTATCCCGATAAATTCATTGATTTTTTTAGTTCATCCTTATTAATAAAAATTATTGTCTCAATAATAATTTTATTCAAGAGTTGAACTTCGAGCCCATACTCAACACTTGGATCATATAAAGCATTAAATCATCTTTTACTGTTTTTTAAATTAGTTTTTTCATTTCAATTATCTCACATTAAAGGTGTACTAATCATAGATGGCTTAAGAGATTCATCCAATATTTCTACTATTATCCTACCCATTAATGATTCATGTTTTAAAAGACCTTTTATAGTGTTTTGAAAGAATTTATAAAATATCTCTTCAAAACAATCTGTATCTGAAGTAATTGTATTTTTTTGTCATAAGAGACGATTTCGATTTTTGATGAATTTTTTTGATATTTGAGTATGACCTTATCTCGTTCACACTTTTAAATTTACATCTTTCGGATGTTTGTATATTTTTATAATTAAATACATAGTAACAACCCCTATTAAAATTTCACTTTTTAATAAGATACTGGCATAAATTAAAAATAGTTCTCCTTTCGAAATTGCTTAAGTATATTTGAAGTCTCACCAATATTTTAATATTGTTAATTGATAAGGACTTGTAGCATAAAGGTAGTGCCGCTGTCTTCAAAATAGCTAGTGGGGGTTCAATTCCCTCCAAGTCTGTTGGCTACCTATATATTATATTATTTATATACAAGAAATTTGCATTGAAAAATTAGTATATAAAAAGCTATTTAATTATTATCATTTAAGAATATCGAAAATCAAATGTATAAACAAAATAAAAATAAATCTTCTTTTTTACGAAGACAATATATAAAATTCCCTCGTAAAATGAGAGGATCTTATATTACTTATAAATATCGAACTTCTTTAAATATTAAACGAATTTTATCTTCATTTTATTCCCCTTTATCATTACAGAAATTGATATTTAATCCTCGAAGATTGAAAGGTGCTTCGCGGTATAGTTTAAATTATAAAAATTTTAAATTTATTTCTTCTCATTTAAATTATAAACTTAAATTTCTTGAGCACCGTACTGATGTGTTGTTATTTCGTGCTCATTGAGTTAACTCAATTAGGCAGGGGCAATATTTTTTAAAACAATATTTTCCAGATATTCCGGATCGCCTACAGCCAGGTGATATTATTAAAATTAATGAGAATCATCCTCGGCGCGAAGAAATATTAAAAATAATTTATAAAAATAAAATTCATCATTTAAAAAGGGGAAACGTTGTTCCTAACTATTTATTTGTGAAAACAAATAAAATTATTTTTATACCATGGTAATTTCTGGATCCTTGGTATATGCCAAGGATCCAAAAATTATTAAAGTGAAAAATTTGATTTATGAAGATTTTTAAAACAAATTTTATTTGTGGGTTTATAGCTCAGTCGGTAGAGCAGTTCACTTTTAATGAATTGGTCGTGGGTTCGAGCCCCACTAAGCTCAAATGAGTATGAAAGGACCTTACTGTGATCCTAATTTAAAATTTAATCTTGTATATAAAAATAATGTATCTAATTCAAAATTTTCTGATGGTCAAGATTTTTCAAAAAATAGATCTCAAAAAGGAGAAATTATCAAAATTAATTCTCGTTCTTCCACAATTTTACCAGAATTTGTGGGGTTTTCTTTTGCTGTTTATAATGGAAAAGAATATAAAACTTTTGGTGTAATTACACCAAATCATGTGGGGAAAAAATTCGGAGAATTTTCTTCTACTAAAAAATCGGCAATTTATAAGAAAAAAAAATAAATGGCTCAAAGAATTAATCCAAATATTTTAAAATTAAATATTAGCAAGGGTGCATTGAATAATTCACATTACTTAGATTTATCTAAAAATAATAATTTATTAGAGAAGTTTCATGAAGATTTATATTTACAAAATTTTTTAGAAGGTTTTTTTTTTATTTTTAATTTTTATACTTCAGAAATAATTGTAAATAGAAAAGATAATAAAATTTTTTTTAATTTTTTACTATTTAATGGTAATTTACACCCGAAAATTTCTAGCACGAATTCTTATAATAAGCATTTGAAAGATTCTTCTTGGGGGGTTTCAGAATTTAAATATGAAAATCATTTGTTTTTTTTTAATATTAAAAAATTTGAAAATGTATTTTTAAATAGTTTGAAATCTTTTTCAGACGATAATCAAGTTTCTTTTGATTTATCTCACCCAGAAATTAAGAATCGGTCAATTCATAAAGAATTTTTAATAGAAAAAAAAAGTTTTAAAAAAAGTATATTTTTTTCTAGATTTTATAGTCTAGATTCTGTTTTTTTTAATTTATGTATGGAAAAATATTAAATTCTCAGTTAAATAAGAAATTTGATAATGCTTTTTTGGAAAAATCTTATATAATAAAAAAAAGTTTGCCACAAACACATGAAATGGGATTTCAATCTTCTAATTTGAAATTTAGTGTAATAAAAGATTTTAATATTAAAGAATTTGGGCAAAATAGATTTATAAAAAAAAATCAAAATTTTAATACTTATCAAATTTCTTATTTAAAGTTAGAAAAAAAATTTTTTATTATCTTTTTATCTGAATATTTATCTAAGTTTTTAAAAAATTATTTAAAAAATTCTAATATTTATTTAAATATTCAATTAATTAATGAATTAGATAATAATATTAATATTTTAGGAAAATTTCTTTCTAAAGAATTAATCTCTAATCCTCGAAGTTTTAAAGTATTATTTAAACCTTTTATAAAGGGGTAATTTATTAGGGTTTTATATTAATTTTTATTATTTAAATCCAATTGCCCCTCGGGCAATTAAAAAGAATAAATATATACATTCTTTTCTTATAAATCACAGGCGAAGAATGTTGTGATTTCTACTATTTCTTATGATTAATTTATTAAGTACTATCAATATTATTGACAATAGCGGGGCTAAAGAGGGAATAATGATAAAAAGATTAATTCCAAAGACTTCTACTAAGAACAGTCCCGCAACAGTCGGACATGTTATTTCTATTAGTGTTAGAAAAACAATCCCATTTGCACGAAAAGCAAATAGCAATATCTCAGGAGGGCAACCCATACAAAAAAAAAAATCGTGTTCAACGAAAACATGTTTATCAAGCATTGATTGTTCGGACAAAGAAAAAAAATAATTTTATAAAAAAAAATTTTTATGTAAAAAATTCTTTAAATCAAATTATTGATAAAAGTGATTTAAATAATTCCAAATTATTTGATTCAAATAATGGCGAATATATAAATAAATATATTCAAAATAGTAAAATTTCGCCATATTTTAATAAAAAAAATGATTATTTTTTTAAAAATAATTTAAATATGCAAAAATTCGGTGGGCATCTTATCTCATGAAATGATAATGCCGTTGTATTAATTAAAATAGTAAAATCTGATTTTCAACCGATAGGAACTCGGATAAAGGGGCCTATTTGTAAATCTTTAAAATTACAAAAAGGTTGTTTAAAAATAGTATCTATAAGTAATATAAATTAATGAAAAATAAATATTTAATTCATGATTATTTAAATAAATTCCCTTTAGATAATCCCTATTCTTCTCGACAACATGGTGAATTTCCTAAATTAAAACAAATTATTATTTCTTCAAGTGTTGATTATAAATCATTAAAAGGAAGTAAAGAGTTGTCAATGGCTCAATTTAATAAAAATAATTTTATTAAAAATAATCCATTATCAAATGAATTATTAAAATTATTTATTCTTTTCTCTCGTATATTTGGACAATTTCCTAAGTTAGTTAAAGCACGAAAGTCTGTGGCTAATTTTAATTTACGACAAGGTATGGATTTGGGTATTTTTTTTACTTTAAGATATTCTTCTTATAAATTATTAATATTTAATTGAAAACTTAGTAAAAATAAATTTTTATGTAAAAATCAAAGATTTTTACATAAAAATTTAAATTATTTCCAAGACTTAAAATTAATGTATGCTAATTATCTTCAAAAATTTTTATTATTTTTTTTATTAGATATACACCTTGAAGATCCCTATCGATGAACTTTTAGTTCAATAAAAAATACTTCAGACCATAATAATCGAGAATTATCCTTAAAATTTAAAAGAAATTTTAATTCAAAAGAATCCGTCGATTCTTATTTATTTGGATTAACTTCTTTAAATATATTTAATCCTATCTTTTCTGATAAAGAATATTCTGAGTATTCACCTATTATAAATGAAATCAAAAATTCTTCAGAATTTATTGGTTGTAGGTTTAATATTCAATATCAATTCCCTCACGATTTAGAAAATCCTTATATTAATTACAAATTTATGAAAACTTCTCGGTCTCCGGCTGAGACTTTACTATTTAATCCTCTTAAGGGTAATTTAGTTGGAAATCCACAAAAATTATTTAATAATTCTTTTAAATTAATCAAAGGGCGATTTATATTAAGTTATTTACAATTTCCTATTAAACAAATTTAGCAAATGTGAAAATCTTCATGGTTTTTTCATAAAATTTTTCTTGATTTCTACCTTAATATAGGGATTCTTTAACCATCACTCATCTGAGATTATTATTAGAAAAATAGGATTTTTACACCCGTCCGTGGGCCTAGAATATATATTCTGTGATTATCCACATAAATTTTTGATTAAAAATAGTATTAAAGACGGAAATTTCAGAAAATTGCGATGGATTATTCCTTATCTTTTATTTTTATTTCAATCCAATTTTATCATATTTTCATAAAGGTCTATCTTTTCCTTTTAGAAAAACAATTTACCCCCTTTTTTTACGGTGGAAGGGGGGGTAAATCTTTGAATTGAGTCACAAGATGATTATTTAGTACTAATCATAAAGATATTGGAACACTATATATGATTTTTGGAGCATTCTCTGGTATGGTTGGGACAGCGATGTCTGTGATAATTCGAATGGAGTTGTCTATGCCAGGAACTGCTTATTTAGGGGGAGACCATCATTTATATAATGTATTAGTTACTGGTCACGCCTTTTTAATGATTTTCTTTTTAGTTATGCCATTCTTAATGGGAGGATTTGGTAATTGATTCCTACCATTAATGATTGGGGCTCCTGATATGAGTTTCCCAAGAATGAATAACATTAGTTTTTGATTATTACCTCCTGCTTTAATTTTATTAGTCGCTTCTAGTTTAGTAGAAGGTGGTGCGGGAACTGGTTGAACGGTCAAAACTGAGGGTAGGCCGTTGTTAAATTCCACTCGATGCGAGAAAGTTTCGTCTTTTTAAAATGATAAATACTCGAAATTTTACTAATACATTATTTAGCTTATCTTTATATAAGCCTAGTCCTAAAGGACTAAGTAACTTAAATTTCAGTAAAAAAGTTATCATTAGAAATTATTCGCCTGGATTAATTAATCCATCAGAGACTAAACGTAATGTTTGATTTTGCCAAGATATGCAAGATAAACGTGGAACCTTTTCTTGATTTATCAGTTGATTTGTAGGTTATACAGATGGAGATGGTTGTTTTAATATATATATTAATGAACAACAAAAAAAAATTACTTTAACGTATAAATTATCTCAAAAAAGTAATAATGCTCAAGTATTGTATTATATTAAATCTCAATTAGGTGTTGGAGAAGTTGTTCATGAAAAATCTGGGATGAGTACTTATAGAATTCGGAGACAAAATCATTTAGCGAATATAATAATTCCTTTATTTGACTCTTATCCTTTAAAAACAAGCAAATTAATCGATTTTTTTAAATTTAAACAAGCTTTACAATTTATAAGTAATACTGAATTGTCTCAAGAAGAAAAAATTAAAGAATTAAAAAAAATTAAAGAATGCCCCTTTTTATATGAACAAAATAAATTTCAAATTAAATTTAACAAAGCGTGATTAATTGGGTTTATTGAAGCAGAAGGTTCTTTTTATATTACAAAAAAAGATTCTAAGAGATATGTCCATGGATTTGGAATTACTCAAAAAAAAGATGAACATATTTTGATTTTAATACAAAAAGAGCTCCATATAAAAGCCCATGTTAAAAAGAATAAAAATGGGTTTTATACTTTGGATACTACAAATCAAAAAACAATTAAATATATTAAAGATTTTTTTTTTAAAACAATGAAAAGTCGTAAATCTTTAATTTATCGTGTTTGGGCAAGAAGTTTTAGAGATAAAGGAAATTTTGATAAATTAAAAAAAATTCAAAGTTTTATAAGAAAATTAAAATAATTTTTTAATTTTCTTTATCTTATTTTTTCCTCATTCCGTTTATTTAAACTTATAATTTTTTCAGTTTTATATTGGTATTTTTCATAGAAAAGGAATGAATAGTCCATTTATTGTTACCCTCCTCTAGCTTCTATTGAATTCCATTCAGGTGGATCAGTCGATTTAGCGATTTTTAGTTTACACTTAGCGGGGGTATCTTCTTTATTAGGGTCAATTAATTTTATTACAACTGTATTTAATATGAGAGCCCCTGGTATGAGTTTCCATAAATTACCTTTATTTGTTTGAGCCGTATTTATTACTGCCTGACTTTTATTATTATCTCTACCAGTATTAGCAGGGGGTATTACTATGCTATTAACTGATAGAAATTTTAATACAAGTTTCTTTGACCCTGCTGGGGGAGGAGATCCTATTTTATATCAGCACTTGTTCTATGAATAAAAAATTTGTTCAAAATATTAATATGGTTAAAAATTTTAACTTAAAAGCGAGTAAATTCAAAGGTAATTTTGATTTTACTAATGCTCGTTCAATGTATCCTTATTTAGAGAAAGTAGAGGATGATTTTTTAATTTGATTAATTGGCTTTTTTGAAGGCGATGGTTCTTTCATTTTCAGTAAAGAGCTTAATATAGTTATTACACAGAGAGAAGATAATAAACATACTTTAGAGATGATTGTTGAAAAGCTAAAAATTGGTCAAGTAATTGTACAGAGTAAAAATCTTGTACCTGGTAAGTTATGAATTTTTAGGTGGATATTAAGAGATTTAAGGTCTATTAATATATTTATGAGAATTTTAGAAGGAAATTTAGTTGTACCAATGAGAATTCATAAACATAGACTATTTGCAGAAAAACACAATGAAAAATTATTAAGAGCAAAGCAAAATAGACCGAATAAATATAAAGATATTGAACCTCTTAATATTAATAAACTACCATTAAAAGAGTATATAGAAAGTGTTAGAGTTTGACCAACGGATAAAGATCCATGATTTAGTGGTTATTCAGATGCAGAGGGCTGTTTTACTGTGTCTTTATTATCTAACTCAAATGCTTTTAGAATTAGATTTATAGTAGCAAAAATTAATGATGAAAGAGTGGACCCTTGTTTAAATATACTAAGCTTATGGGAGCATTTTGTGTCTGATATTTTAAAAGCTGGAACTATTCAAAAAGCACATCAAAAAGATGTAATCGATGTAAGAGTTAATGGTTTAAAGAATATGCGGATGATTTATCCTTACTTTGATTCTTATTTATTAAAAACTAATAAAATTGAATCTTATTTATTAACTAAAACTCTTCATCAAAAATTCTTGGATAAAGAACATTTGTGTCCTTCAAAAAGAGCTCTATTTGCTGATTTAATTAGATCAAGAAAATTGGACTAATTTTTAACACCCTCTTCAGCTCCGCTGAAGAGTATTATTTTACTATTTTAAACAATTTAGTTTGGAACACAGGATGTGGTTCCTTGGTAAGAGGTGAAATTATTATAAGTAAGTGCAAAAATATATAAAAATCTTATAATAATAACATAATCCTAGTCTTAATTATTTACCTTATGTAACTCTTATAAGAAAATAAGGATTGTAATTATTTGTCCTCGACA
>MDTG01191559.1_pt1 | contig 43111 bp, 46 predicted proteins | sample 811421 | NCBI WGS metagenome assembly MDTG01 (sample SAMN05326645, study PRJNA326480) | marine metagenome | isolation source: seawater | place: Pacific Ocean: South East | collected 2011 | reverse complement strand
GCTCCGCTCACCGGGCCTTGAACCCAGAACCCAAACAGGAAAGAAAGGCGAACAGACTCTACTAACGAACGGCCCGGATCAGGGGGCTGGGTCACACCCGCTTTATCTACCTCAATGCCCCTAATCTCGTAGCCATCTTCTGCTTGCACCAGTACGAACGGGTAGGAGCCGGACGTCTATTCGCGGTGTTCGGTCAGCGACTTGTGCTGACGCTTCAAGGTGTAGCCCTTGACGCCGAACCAATCCTCAAGGTCCGCAAACACCTCGGCATCAGGCGAGAATGGGACACGCACCAGTTAAACACCGCTCGGCACGTTCCGCCCAAGCAGTATTTGGACGTGGGGCCGCGAAACGGAGCTGAATTTGGTGTGTGTCCCCATTTTAATAACCAGCTCGCCCCCTAAGCCGCCGCCGGCTTCTGCGCTTTGAGCGCCGTACGCGCCGCGCCCCGCCTGGCCGGTTTCGGCTTAACGCGGATTTCCACGTCCTGGCCGAGCGCGTTCAGCATGAAGAGCAGTTTGGCGATGGAGACGCCACGGAACTGGCCGCGCAGCAGCTTAGACAGGTTGGGCTGGGCGATATTCATGCGCCGCGCAGCCTCGGCCTGATTGAGCCCTTCGGCATCCATCAGCAATTTCATGTGAATGACGATCTGGGCCTTCAGCTTGTGATCGTCGGCTTCGGGCAGACCGATATCGGCAAAGATATTGTCGCTGCCCGGTGTCATTTCGATACTCACACCATTCTCCATCTATCGGTCGCACGCCGTTCCGGCGTCACCCCTTTTTAGCCGGTCCGCCCCGCGCTGCCCCCGCCTTTGCGTGGGCGGAGTGAGCGGCGTAATGACGGGCGGCTTCCTTGAGCCTCGCCTCGACGAGATCCAGCTCCTTCTTCGGGGTGGCAATGCCCCGGCTGGACTTCTTCTGGAAGGCGTGGAGCACGTAGAGAACGCCTTCGAACCGGACGGTATAGACGGCCCGGAATGTGTCGCCGTCATTATTCTCCACCACTTCCAGAACGCCGGCGCCCTTATACCCTTTGAGCGGTTTGACACTGGCCGGCATCAGGCCCAGCTGGGCCTCGTACAGAGCAAACCCGATCTCGCTGCGCACCGCGTCCGGCATGTTGCGCAGGTCTTTCTGGCTGGATCCGACCCAGACAACACGCTTTTCGTCCGTCCCGCTCATGCGCCGGACTTATAGCAATATACATATACTTTTTCAACGGCGTATCAACGTCGCCGCACGCACAAAAAAAATCTGCCGCACCCAGGCGGGCACGGCAGATCAAATTCACCATCGAAGCCTCCAGACACCCTCAGGCGCCCGGCGCTGAAAACCTAGGCCACCTTGCCCAGCTTCGCAGCGCGCTTTTCTTCGATCCGCTGGCGGGCAATCTCGTCGGCGATGATGTTGGAGGGGCGGCCTTCATTGCTGGACTGGTCGAGGATCTCGCCCAGGGTCGCTTCCAGACCGTCCAGCTTGCCCTTCACCCATTCCGGATTGAAGTCGCCGGCGATCTCGCCCATCACATTGATGATGCCGCCGGCATTGATGACATAGTCCGGTGCGTAGACGATGCCGCGCTTGAGGACTTCCGCCCCCATCTCGCGCGTGGCGAGCTGGTTGTTGGCGGCGCCGGCGATCACTTTCGCCTTGATGCGGTCGATCGTGTCCGGATTGATGATCGAGCCGAGGGCGCACGGGGCGAAGACGTCGACATCCTGGTCGTAGATCTCGTCGAGACCGACGATGGTGGCGCCGTATTCCGCCTTCAGCTTTTCCAGCCCGTCCTGGTTGATATCGGTGACGAAGAGCTCGGCACCGGCCCTGGCCAGATGGCCGGCCAGATAGGTACCGACATGGCCGGCCGCGCCCTGGATGGCGATCTTGACGCCATTGAGGTCGCGCTTGCCCAGGCCGCGCTCGGCGGCCACCATGATGCCGCGATAGACGCCCTCGGCGGTCACCGGCGAGGGATCGCCCGAGGCCGCCTTGCCTTCCGGCAGGCCGACCACATGCTCGGTCGAGCGGCGCACGGCCATCATGTCATCCGGGCTGACGCCGACATCCTCGGCGGTGATGTACTGGCCGTTGAGGCTTTCCACCGCGCGGCCGAAGGCCTCGAACAGCGCCTTGCGGTCGAAGGCGCCTTCCGGCTTCATGATCACGGACTTGCCGCCGCCGATGGGCAGGTCGGCCATGATATTCTTGTAGCTCATGCCCTGGGACAGGCGGAGCACGTCGGTCAGGGCCGCGTCCGAATTGGGATAGGACCACATGCGGCAGCCGCCGCAGGCCGGGCCGGAGGCCGTGGAGTGCACACCGATGACCGCCTTGAGGCCGGTCGTCTCGTCGGTGGCGAACAGGACTTTTTCGTGATTGTCGAACGATACGTGCTCGAGAACACTCATTACGGGCATACCCTTTTCAACGGTGGCAGCCCGTCCGCGGGCTGCGAAGTCGGGCCGTGGAATACCCGTTCGCGAGCCGCCTTACAAGCGCGCGAAAACACCCCGAATGCCGCTCAGCGTAATAATTCTTTCATGCGGCAGCGCAACATGGGGAGAATTTTTTCTTCGAACCACGGATTCTTCTTCAGCCAGACATTATTTCGCCAGGAGGGATGGGGGAGCGGCAGAAATTCCGGCCCGTAGTCTTCGCCACGGCGGACGGTTTCGGTCAGTGTTTGCTGCATCCGCGAACCCAAATGGAAGCGCTGGGCATACTGTCCCACCAGCAGGGTCAGGCGCACATCCGGCAGGGCCGCACGCACCCGCGCCTGCCACAAGGGCGCGCATTCCTTGCGCGGCGGCAGGTCGCCGCCCTTTGCGTCGAGACCGGGAAAGCAGAAGCCCATCGGCACGATGGCAATGCGGGACGTGTCGTAGAATGTGTCCTCGTCCACCCCCAGCCAGTCGCGCAGCCGGTCGCCGGACGGGTCGGTGAAGGGCTTGCCGGAGGCATGCACCCGCGTGCCCGGCGCCTGGCCGACAATCATGATGCGGGCAGAGGGGGCGGCCCGGATCACCGGGCGCGGTTCATGCGGCATCGCCGCCGCGCACACGCGGCAGGCGCGGATCTCGTCCAGCAGCGGATCGAGATCAGGCGCGGCCAATCCGCCAGACCCCCTTGAAATTCTCCGGATCCTCGACCGGCTTGCCCTTGCGCAGTATCGTCACCTCGCCGCGCCGGGCCAGCCGGATCGCCGCCTGGCGCACATGGCCGAACTGGCGGTTGAAACGCTCCGGATCGATCGCCTTGGCGACATCGGCCGGCGAGACCGAGCGCCCCTCGGGCGCGGCCGCCACGAGTTTCACGATGATCGCCTCGATCGGATCGCTGCCTTCGGTCTCGCTCATCTTGCTGTCCTTCGCTCGGTGCGCGGGGTTATCGCGCCGCCGGAGTTATCTTGCAGGCGGGATGGAATAGGTCGCACTGGCCTGTGCGATCAAGTCGTCGCTGCCGTCCGCCGTGATGTCGCAATCGGTGACGACCAGCCGCTTGCCCAGTTTCAGGATGCGGCAGCGCGCGATCAGCTCGCCGGGGCCGGCCCTGGTCAGGAAGTTGATATTGAGATTGGTGGTCACCGCCAGCGCCTGCGGTCCGATATGGCCGAGGATCACCACATAGGCGGCAAAGTCGGCCAGGGAGAACAGCGTCGGCCCGGAAACGGTGCCGCCGGGGCGCAGATGTGTGGCATCCGTGCGCGCCCGGACGATGGCGCGGCCGGGTTCGATGGCGTCGATGGTGAAGATCCGGCCCGCGCGGTTCATCTCCGGAAAAACCTCCTCCAGAAAGCCGGTCACTGCTTCGGCCGTCATGGCGACCTCATATGTCACTGGGCGTTACTCCCGTGTTGCGCTTATGGGGCAGTTATGGGGGTCTTATGTACCCGCTGCGAGACAAGTATGAAGCGGTATTGTCTCATGGGCGTCCAGGCTGCGAAACGCCGGACGCCGAACGCGCCGGATGGATATAGGGAGCGCCGGGACAAAATGAAACGGGACCACCGCCCCTACTGGATGCACCGCGCCTGGGAAGCGTTCGAAAACGCCTGGACGGGCCATTTCCTCGCCCCCCACTTTGCCGCGCTGGGCATCGAGCCGAAAGTCGTATGTCCCTGGCATGTCGAGGTTTTCGGCCCCAACATCACCGCCGGCGACCGCCTGCACATCGTCGCCAACAAGGCCGATCCCGTGCGGCTCACCGTCTGGTCGCCGCAGACCCAGGCCGGGCGGATCGATATCGGAAACAATGTCTTCATGGCCGGCGGCACCCGCATTCTCGCCGCCGGCGAGATCGAGATCGGCGATGACTGCCTGATCGCCAACAAGGCCACGATCTCGGATTGCGACTGGCACTCCATCCACGACCGCGTCGACCCGGCACCCGCCTGGAAACCCGTGAAACTTCAACGCAATGTCTGGATCGGCGACGGCGCCTTTATCGGCAAGGGCGTGACCATAGGCGCCCACTCCGTCGTCGGCGCCCGCTCGGTCGTCACCCGCGATGTCGACCCCTGGACCATCGTCGCCGGCAATCCGGCCAAAGTGGTCAAGCGCATCGATCCGGACGCACCGATGAAGACCCGCAGCGATCTCTACGCCGACGCCGAAGGCCTGCACCGCTTTTTCGACACGGCCTATCGCCAGGCCCTGAAAGGCAATTCCACCCCCGGCTGGCTGCGCAGCCGTCTCTGGCCGAAACGCGGCGACTAACCAAACAACCCCGACGGCAGCACGCCCACGGCGGCCCCCGTCATCAGTGTTGCCAGCGTGCCCGAGATCAGCGCCCGCGGGGCCAGCTGCAGGATGTCCTCGCGGCGCGACGGCGCAATCGCCACCAGGCCGCCGGTCAGGATGCCGACCGAGGAGAAATTGGCGAAACCGCACAGCGCATAGGTCATGATCAGGCGCGTGCGCTCGGACAGGTCGCCGCCGATCCGGGACAGCTGGTCATAGGCATAGACCTCGTTCAGCGCCGTCTTCAGCCCCATCAGCGAACCGGCCTGGGTGGCCTCGCTCCAGGGAATGCCGGCCAGCCACACGACCGGCGCGAAGACCCAGCCCAGGATCCGGTCGGCCGAGAGCGGTGCACCGAACACATCCGGGAAAAGCCCGAGCAGGACATTCACCAGCGCGACCAGGGCGGTGAATACCAGCAGCATGAAGATGATGTTGAAATACAGTCGGATACCGTCCGACACACCGGTCGTCAGCGCGTCCATTGAGGAGTGATAGATCGGCGTCGGGATCTTCTCTTTCTGCAGCGCTTCCTCGGAGACCGGCTCGGCCGGCATCATCAGGCGCGACAGCAGCACCGCCGCCGGCACCGAGATCAGCGAGGCGGTGAAGATATGCCCGGCCGCACCGTCGATCACACCGGTCAGCTGGCTGACATAGAGCGCCATCACCGAACCGGCGACGGTGGAAAAGCCGACCGTCATGATGAGGAAAAGGTCGGACCGGGTCATGTCCGGCAGGCGCGGCCGGATCAGCACCGGACTTTCCGTCATGCCCAGAAAGATGTTCGCCGCAGCGCCCAGACTGGCCGAACCGGACAGGTTCAAAAGGCGCCGGAAGGCTGCCGCGAAACCGCGCACCAGGAATTCCAGGATCCGCCAGCGCCACAGCAGGGCCGACAGCGCCGACAGCACGATCACCATGGGCAGGGCCTGGAAGGCAAAGAGGAAACCGGAACCACCGGCCGGGTCGGCTTCCCAGGGCGCCTCGCTGCCGGCCAGATAGCCGAACACGAATTGCGCACCCTCATTCGTCACCTCCTGCAGCACGGCGACGACACCGGTCAGCGATTGCAGGAAAGCCCGGAAGGGCGCGACGGAATAGAGCAGCCAGGCGATCAGCAATTGCAGGGCAATGGCACCGGCCAGCAGGACAATGGAGATCTTCTTGCGCGGGCCCAGCAGCCACGCCACGCCCGCAAGAGCAAAAAGTCCCACAAAGCTGCGGGCCTGCAGCACCAGATCGTCCATGAATGTCCCCAGGCAGATAAAGGCGGGACAATATTCCGGCAGGCCCCGCCGCCGCAAGCACTTGCCACAATGAAGACCACACGGAATGCTGCGATGCATGGACCGCACCCCGATCAGGACACCCTGTGTGAAAGTCTGTTTCGTCGACCCCGAGACCGGCGTCTGCCTGGGCTGTTTCCGCACCATGGAGGAGCTGGGACGCTGGACCCGCTATTCAAACGAGGAGCGCGACGCGATCATGCAGGCCCTGCCGGAGCGGGAAGCGGCCTATCGCCGGGCGCGGGAGGCGTGATGCGTCCGGCAGCCTCATTCGTGGAAGGGGGCCGCTGAGCATGCGGCATCTGGTGACCCGTTTCGCCCGCCCGGCCCTGCTGGCCGGCCTCGGCCTGCTCGCCCTGAGACTGGTCCTGTGGCCGTTCTGGGACGGTCTCGATCCGTCCCTGCGCCTGCTCGTGGCAACGGCGATCATGCTCGTACTGCTGATTGCCCTGTTCGGTGCCGGCTTCGCGCCCGCGGGCACCCGTCACCGCAACCTCGTCACCTGGCTGAGTGTTGCGGCCATGATCGGTGTCATCCCCGTCTTCGACCATGATTTCGAAGACCTGGAATACCAGCGCACCTGGCTTGCACCGCCGGCCGCCGTGAGCTCCCAGACCTTGCAGGATACAGCCGCCGGCGTGCCGCAGAGCGACGGACCCATCGTGCTCAACCGCCAGCGGGACGGGCATTACTATATCGAGGCCGAAATCAATGGCGCCCGGGTGCCCTTTCTGGTCGATACCGGCGCCAGCGGCATCGCCCTCACGCTCAGCGATGCCGGACGTATCGGCATCCGCACCCACAGGCTGGATTTCTCGATACCGGTATCGATGGCGTCCGGTGAAGCCATGGCCGCGCCGGTGACGATCCGCTCGCTCGACCTGCGGGGACACCACTTCGAGGAGATACCGGCCGTTGTCATGCCCGGCGGCGAGATTTCGCTGCTCGGCATGTCGGTTCTGGAACAATTCAGCTCGCTGGAAATCCGCGAGAACCAGCTGATCCTGCAGCCCTAGGCAGAATCGTTTCCTGCGGAACCGGTTTCCACTTCACCTGATCACGCTCTACTTGAGCGGTCGCGTGATCGAACCGGTGAACCGGTTTCCACTTCACCTGATCACGCTCTGCTTGAGCGGTCGCGAGATCGAACCGGCGAACCGGTTTCCACTTCACCTGATCACGCTTCAGCCGCCGGTCACCGCTTCACGGACCAGCATGAAGCCGACCACGACCAGTCCGATGGCGAAGAGACGCTTCAGCGTCCGCTCCGGCAGGTCGTGCGCCAGCTTGGCCCCCACCGGCGCAACGAAAAAGGCGCTGCTGGCCAGAAGCGCAAAGCCGGGCCCGTTAACATAGCCCAGCGACCAGGGCACGACTTCATGCCCCCAGCCGTTGACGATGAAGCCGATCGCACCGGGCGCCCCGATCGCGACGCCGAAACCGGCCGCTGTGGCCACGGCCTGCCGGATCGGCTTGCCGCACAGCGTCATCAGGGTGACGCCCATGACGCCGCCGCCGATGCCCATCAGCGCCGAGAAAGCCCCGATCGTGCCGCCCAGACCGATGCGGGCGAGACCAGCCGGCATGTCCTCGCGCAGGGTCCAGTCGGGCCGGCCGAAGAAGAATTGCAGGGAAAGCAGCATCGCCATGCCGCCGAAAATGCCGGTCAGCATGCGGCCGGAAAGATAGTGCGCGATCACCGTACCGATCAGCGTGCCGGCAATGATCCAGGGCGCCCATTCGCGCAGCACCTTGAAATCCACCGCCCCGCGCTTGGCATGCGCCGAGACACTGCGCAGCGAGGTCGCGACAATCACCGCCAGCGAGGTCCCGACCGCGACATGCATCACCCGCGGATCCTCATAGCCCAGCGAGTTGAAGGCGAAGTAGAGCGCCGGCACCATGACGATGCCGCCGCCGATCCCGAACATGCCCGCGATCAGTCCCGCAAACGCGCCCGTGGCGGCCATCGCCAGGACCAGAACCCAGATATCCTGCATCGCTATGCCGCCTCGTCACGCGGCACGACTGCCGCCAGTGCCTCGTCGATCACTTCCAGCCCCGCGCCGCGCTTCGGCGCCTTTTCCGACAGGATACGCCGCCACAGACGCGCACCGGGCTGGCCGGTGAAAAGACCCAGCATGTGGCGCGTCATGTCGTGCAGACGCGTACCCTTGCCCAGCTGGCTTTCCAGATAGGGCCGGTAGGCATCGACCGCCTCGACCCGGCTGGCAACCGGATCGGCCTTGCCGAACAGCCGGCTGTCGGCCTCGGCGAGTATCCAGGGCGTGTGATAGGCGGCGCGGCCCAGCATCATCCCGTCCAGCGGCACCGTTTCCGCGAGCCCCTGTTCAAGCGTTTCCAGACCGCCATTGAGGATGATCTCGAGCTCCGGGCGCTGCGCCTTGAGGCGGCGCACCAGGTCATAGTCGAGCGGCGGAACCGTGCGGTTTTCCTTCGGGCTCAGGCCTTTCAGCCAGGCCTTGCGGGCGTGCACGGTGAAACTCGTCACCCCGGCCGCCGCGACCGTCTCGACAAAATCGAACAGGGCCACTTCGGGATCCTGCTCGTCGACGCCGATCCGGCATTTCACCGTGACCGGTAGCGACACCGCATCCTGCATCGCCTTCACGCAGTCGGCGACCAGCGCCGGTTCCTGCATCAGGCAGGCCCCGAACCGGCCCGACTGCACGCGGTCGGACGGGCAGCCGACATTGAGATTGATCTCGATATAGCCGAAGCCCCCGGCAATCCGGCTGGCCTTGGCCAGGTCGGCCGGATCGGAACCGCCCAGCTGGATGGCCACAGGATGCTCGGCCGGATCGAAACCGATCAGCTTGTCCCGGTCGCCATGGATCACCGCCTTGTCGACGGCCATTTCGGTATAGAGCAGAGCCTCCCGGGTCAGGACACGGTGAAACGCCCGGCAATGCCGGTCGGTCCAGTCCATCATCGGCGCCACGCAAAGGCGGCGGTCGGGCGTGCTTGCTGCAGTCATGCGCGCCATTTAGCGCGGACCGCCCGCCGAACCAAGTCGCCGCAGCGCACTATCCGTTCAGCGACACGGCACCTCCGCAAGCAAAACATCAAATTAGACCTGTTCGCTTCACGCCATTTCAATCCCGGTCTGCTTTTCTGGAGCGGCGAGGGAGGCACTTCATGGCCAAGGCGATCTATCACAAGCATCAGCGCGTATTCGTCCGCCCGGTGGGAACCTGGGCGCTCGTCGAACAGGTCAAGCCGCAATGGGTGAAGGATGTCGAGGAGCCCGTGCGGGTCTATTACGACTGCGGGCTGGGCCGCGACTTCGTGGCTGACGAGCTTGCCGCCGAACAGGCCGACGAGATCGACACCGCGAGCTGGCGCGTCCTGCGGGCCCGGAACAAGTGGCAGGCTGTCGAGGAATGCGCCCACCACCCCTATCCCGGCACCTTCCCGGTCGTGGTCACCGAGAGCATGGACTGGGGCGGCTGGCGCGTACCGGCCGCGGAGTATGATCGCGACCCCGCGCGCATCGAGGGGCAGGCCCGGCTGATCGCCAACGCGCCGCACCTGATGGCGATCGCCGAGCAACTCGCAAAGCTGGCCAGCGAGGATGGCGAACTCCCCCCCGCATTAGCCAAGCTGAGCCACGAAGCGAGTAAAACGCTTCGTGAAATCAACACGAAACCTTCCAGCAAGGATAACGGCAAGTCACGCCGGGCCGCCTAGGCAACGGATAAAAATTTAATCGCCTTCTAACGTTTAGCTGTGAATTTGAGGGTTCTGTCTTGAACGGGATCGGGCCGCTCTCATGTCGCTTGTCGAACAACGCAATCGCTTTTTATCCTTCGCCTTTGCTTCGGCCGATATTCTTGTCGAAACGGATTCGTCCTGTCGCATCACCTACACGGCCGGCGCAGTCGCAGCCCTCGGCTCCAGCCAGGCGGGCACCGACAGCGACGGTGTGGGGGATCTGCTTGAAAGCCGGATCGACCGCACCTCACGCCCGATCCTCAAGGCGCTGGTCCGCCGGCTGAAGCCCGGTCACCGGCTCGGTCCTGTCCGCATCACGATCGACGGGCGCGAGGCCCAGCTTTGCGGCTGGTCGCTGGGCGATGACAGCCGCATCCGCTGGTCGATCTCCCTCAACGCCATGCATGCGCCGGACGATGTCGACCCCCAGGCCTTCGAACGCAGTGCCGAAGGTGCCATCGCATCGGCGCGCAATACCGGCACCGACATGGCCATGTCAGTCCTGCGCATCGAGGCCGGCGACGATATCGAACGCCTGATCGGCCCGGCCAATGCCGAACAATTGCGCACATCCGTAGCCGCCTCCTGCGCCCTGGCCATCGGCAATGACGGCGTTGCCCGCCAGATCGACGCGGCGCGCACAGCCCTGATCCATGCCCGATCCGTCGACCTGGCAGGCCTGCGCGACGAGGTCATGGCGACACTCAAGGGGTTTGACCTGGGCGAGGCCGATGTCCGCATCGAGTCGGTCTGCGATGCGCCCGAGCTGGAGCCGGAAATTGCCGTTCAGGCCTTCCTGCATGCGATCAATGAAGCCGCCGACAGCGGCAAGGCCCTCGATGTGATCTCGCTGCAGGAGACCGCCGACCGCCTGATGCACGAAACCCGCAAACGCATGACCGAGCTGCGCACGACGATTGCCGGCCGCGTGATCGAACCGCACGCTCAGCCCATCGTCGACCTGGAAACCGGCAAGGTGCATCACTACGAGCTGCTGCTGCGCCTGCCCGGCGGACGGCCGATCGAGGAGAGCGTGGGCTTCGCGGAAAGCACCGGCCTGATCCATGAAATCGACTATGCGATGACCGAGATCGCGGCACAGTTCCTGCGCGATGATTTCGACCGCCCTGCCCTGGCGGTCAACCTGTCTGGCAAGTCCCTGACCAACATGGCCTGGGCCAAGAAATTCCTGGCGCTTCTCGCCGATCTGAAGATCGATCGCAGCCGGCTCATGTTCGAGCTGACCGAGACGGCCTCGGTGAAGAACATCAAGACCGCCAACAATGTCATCGCAAAGATCCGCGAGCGCGGACATGCGGTCTGCCTGGACGATTTCGGCGCCGGGGCTGCAGGCTTCCACTATCTGCGCGACTTCCCGGCCGATGTGGTGAAAATCGACGGTTCCTATGTCCGCAACGCTTCGCGCTCAGAACGCGATACCATTCTGCTGCGGGGGATGATCGACCTCTGCAACGCCCTGGGCACGGAAACCGTTGCGGAAATGATCGAAAGCGAAGCGTCCGCGAAACTGATGCGGGAGCTTGGCGTTCGGTACGGACAGGGTTTCTATTTCGGTAAGCCTGTTGCGCTAAAAGAACTCAAGGATCCGCGAATCAACAAAACGCGGGCAGCTTGAGCCAAACCACGAGACCGCAGCCATGGCCGCAGATTTCAGCCGCGTCAGGACGCTTATCGTCGACGACAACACCTACATGCTGACCATCCTGCGGACGATTCTGCACGGTTTCGGGATCAAGCAGATCTACGAGTCGCGCGACCCGGCGGAAGCCTTCGACATGGTGCGTTCAGACTCGATCGACATCATCATCACCGACTACCAGATGGACATTCTGGACGGGCTGGACTTCGTGCGCCTGGTGCGCACGGCGGACGACAGCCCCAATCCGCTGGTGCCCATCATCATGCTGAGCGCCTATTCCGAGCGCTCCAAGGTCATGGCGGCCCGCGATGCCGGTGTGACGGAGTTCTGCTGCAAGCCGATTACCGCGAAGGAGATGTTCTCCAAGATCGCGGCGGTGATCAACGAGCCCCGCCCCTTCATCCGGAACCGCCATTATTTCGGCCCCGACCGGCGCCGGAACGATCCGGACAAGTCGACCTACAAGGGGCCGGAAAGACGCAAGAGCCGCCAGAAAGCGGCCGCCAAGGACGAGGGTGGGGAAAACGAAGCGACGAAGCCGGCGCAGACCGGCTCGTGACGCCAAGCCCGGTGTCGACAGCACAGGCCGACACACCCTAGTTTGAGGCCATGAATCACATGCGGTTCGATACGCGCCCGTCCCCGGACAAGGCGACCCGCGCCCCTTCGCCGGGCGAGACGGGGAAGGTGCGTGCCTCGAAACGCGGAACCGGCGCGCTGTGGATCGTCATGGCGGTGCTGCTTTTCACCCTCGCCTATGGCGGCATTCTGCTGGTCAAGATCCAGCAGGAACGCGAGACGCTGATCACCGAGGCCGAACGCTCGCAGGCCAATGCCGCCGGCTATCTGGCCGAACGCGTCACCGCCCGCATCGCGGAAGCCCGCTATGCCCTCGCCTTTGCCAGCGCGGACCTGCGCGACACACCGATCGACGAGATCGTGCCGGCTGCTCGCGCACGGCTGAGCGCGATCGGCGATTCCGACATCGTCGAGGACGTCGCCATCCTGCTGCCGGACGGCCGCACCATCGCCGCTGCCAATCCGGGTGACGGCCTGCGTGAAATGGCCGGCCAGGCGCTGGACGCCCCGTCGGGCCTGACGGCGGAAATCGTCGACGGCCAGCCTGCGCACCTGGTGCTTGCCGTGCCGGTGCAGCTGTCAGACGGCACGGTCGGCGCCTTCGTGGCCCGGCTCGCGACCGATCTCGTCCTGCCGGACTGGGGCGATGAACGTGTGGTCGCACTGGCTGACAGCAATGGCGGCATGCTGGCCATCCGTCCGCAGATGCGCAGTGTGCGGGCCGGCACGCCGCTGGCCTCGCGCTTCGGCCTGGACGATGCCTTTGTCGACCGCCTGGCCGGCGAAGGCGGCGGTGCAACCTCGGACGCGCGCTTCGGCGAGGAGCGCGTGACCTTCGCCGTCGCGCCCATCGCAGGCACCGAACTGCGCGTCTATGCGCTCGGCGCGATGCGGATCAACCAGAACGCCTGGTACCGCACCATCTCCTTTTACGGCCTGATGTTCATTGCACCGATCTTCGTTGCGATGGGGCTCAGCGCACTCGTCTTCACGCAGATGGGCCGCCTGCGCTCGACCCGCCAGCAGCTTGAGGACAATGAGCAGCGCTTCCGCGTCGCCATCGAGGGCGCGCGGTGCGGTGTCTGGGACTGGAATCCGGAAGCCGACACTGTCTTCATCACCGACAGTCTTGCGCGGATACTCGGCATGGAGACTGCCCTGGAATGCAGCGGCAGCGAATTCCTGCGTCTCTTCTCCAAGCCCGACCGGGAACGCCTGCGCGCCGCGATGCGCGGGGCGCCGGCCGGCGGCGAGGTCGATCTGGAAGTCCTGGCAGCGCACGCCGCCGTCTGGCTGCAGATGCGGGGCCGCATCCTGCCCGGCGCCGTTGGCAGCGACCAGGCCCGGATCGTGGGCGTGGCCATCGACATCACGGATCGAAAGGGCGCCCAGGCCCGCGTCGTGGCCGCCGAAAGCCGGTTGCGCGCAGCGCTGGAATCCATGTCGGAGAGCTTCGTGCTGTGGGACTCGCGCCACCGTCTGGTGCTGTGGAACCGCAAATTCCGCGATGCCTTTGACTTCTCAGACGGCATGCTGAAGCCGGGCATGAGCTATGCCGCGGTCGAGCAGGCCGCCGCACGGGCCATCAAGACCGTTCATGGCGGCACGGAAAACAAGGCGGCCTACGAAATCGAACTCGCCGACGGGCGCTGGCTGCACTATTCCGACCGCGCCACGGCCGATGGCGGCATGGTGAGTGTCGGCGCCGACATCACCGATCTCAAGCACCATGAAGCTGCCCTGACCGAGAACCAGGCGCAATTGCGCAAGACCGTCGAGGATGTGAAGCGCTCGCAGGCCCGGATCGCCGATCTCGCCCGCAAGTACGAGGCCGAGAAGATCCGCGCCGAGGAAGCCAACCGCTCCAAGTCTGAATTCCTGGCCAATATGAGCCATGAGCTGCGCACGCCGCTGAACGCCATCAACGGCTTCTCCGAGATCATGCTCAAGGAGATGTTCGGGCCACTGGGTGACGAGCGCTACACCGGCTACATGAAGGACATCCTGACGTCCGGCCAGCACCTGCTCGAGCTGATCAACGACATTCTCGACATGTCGAAGATCGAGGCCGGCAAGATGCAGCTCCAGCCGGAGCCGACCGATGCGAGCGAGCTGATCGGGCAATGCGTGCGCATCGTCCGCGGCCGCGCCGAAGAGAAGCGCCTGCAGCTGCGCGCCGATGTCTCGGACCTGCCGGAAATGGAGCTCGATCCGCGTGCCTTCAAACAGGTGATGATCAACCTGATCTCGAACGCGGTGAAATTCACGCCGGAAGGCGGACGCGTCACGGTGCGCGGCTTCCTGTCCGGCGTCGGCGTCGCGTTCCAGGTCTCCGACACCGGGATCGGTATCGCCAGGGAAGACCTGCCCCGTCTCGGCCGGCCGTTCGAGCAGATCGAGAACCAGCACTCCAAGAGCCACCAGGGCTCGGGCCTCGGTCTGGCGCTGTCGAAGTCGTTGATCGAGCTGCACGGCGGCACGCTGACCATCGACTCGGTGCTGGGTGAAGGCACGACGGTGAATGTCGTGATGCCGATCAGCCAGGACCAGCCGATAGACCTCGACGCGCTCGCCGAGATAGAGGCCGACGCCTATTCCGACATCGACGACAATGACGATATCAACCGTGTCGAGGCGCTGTTGTCCGAAGCGATGGATGACGGTTTCGATGCCGATGACGAGTTCGTCGACAGCGCCACGACGGCCCGGCTCGCGGCGGGCGAATAGCGAAGGCGCTGTGCCCGGGCTGGCGGCCTAATCCGGACGCGGGCCGTCGGGCGGCGGCGGGCGATCCCCTTGCGGACCTTCACCCCGGTCGTCACGATGGCGGCGATACCCGCCGTTACCATCCCGCTCCCGGGTCGCCTCGAGCATGCCCGTCCGGGTCTCTGCATCGAGCTCGGACATGAGATCGAGCATGACATCCTGAAGCCCCAGCTCCAGCGCCTCGCGCGAGGCGCGCAGACGCTCCAGGGCATCGGCAGCGGCATCACGGTCGAAGGTTTCCGCGCGTACCGCGGTTTCGAAATCCTCCCGGGCCTGGCGGCTCTGGGCGAACAGGGCCCGGATCTCGTCGATATTGTCGCGCGCGCGCTGACGCGCCTCCTCGCGGGCCTCGCCGGGCAGGGCGAACAGCATATCGCGCATGTCAAAGCCTGCGCGGCGGGAATCGTGATGCCGGCGCTCACCCCGCCCGCGGTCTTCGTCTTCCGCCTGCCGCCAGTCCGGGCCTTCCGTCGTGCGGTGCAGGAGGAAGCCGGCCAGCACGCCATTGGCGAGAACCGAGACCAGAAGGGCGGCGATCCAGGGTGTGGACGGTTTCAAATGTCATCTCCCAGCCAGGTGATCCAGTCTTCATCCAGACCGGCATAGGCATCCGCGGCGGCATACAGCGTCGGGGTCAAGGGTTCCGTGACCGTGAGCGCGCCACTGGCAAAGCCGATGAAGGCGCCCACCAGCAGGGCGGCCGCAGCGGCAGCCGGGACCTGCCAGCGCACAGGCGCGGCCACCGGCGCCGGAAAGCGGTTAAGGATCCGGCGTTCGAGCAGTTCGGAGGGTTGAGCGTCGGGCCCGCCAAGCCAGTCATCCAGCAGAGCCTCGGCCTGCAGGGCGGCATCGGCGACATCCGGATACGCATCCGCAAAGGCCATGGCGGCCGCGCGTTCAGTCTCGGGCCAGCGGGCCGGATTGGCGCCGTAGGCCTCCACGATCTGGATAAAGCGTTCTTCGGTCATTGCGTTGCACCGTAGCGGGCATCTCTCTGCCCTGTATAGCTGGCCATCAGGTCCGGGGCATCCCCGGTCAGAATGGCCTTCAGTTTGCGCCGGCCGCGGGCCAGCAGGGATTCCATCGCCTCGACAGAGACCGACATGATGTCCGCCGCGTCGATATTGCTCATCTCCTGGAAATGGACGAGCTCGAGCGCCTGGCGTTGCCGGTCGGGCAATTGCGCCATCGCGGCCGCTATCCGGTCGCCACTTTGCGCACGGGTCATCGCGGTCTCGGCGTCCGGCGCACCGTCGATCTGTTCCGGCGGCGTGTCGGTCAGCACCTCGCGCCGCCGGCGCAACCGGTCATAGCAGAGATTGATGGCTATGCGGCACATCCAGGTGGAGACCTGGGCCGAACCGGCCTGCCAGCGCGGCGCGGCTTTCCAGACCCGTATGAAGGTCTCCTGCGCGATATCCTCGGCCTCCATCTCGTCATTCAGCATGCGACGAGCCAGGCCGAGAATACGCGGCAGGTTGCGCGACATGAGCAGGCGGGCGGCCGACCGGTCACCGCGGCCGACGCGGACGATCAGGTCCGCATCGTCCGGTTCGCCGGCCGGATCGCGGACACGGCCTGAAACCAGGCTTTCTCCAGCCGCCGTGTCGTCGCCCATGCCGCGCCCGTCAAACATCGCGATGGCGCTTAGTCGCGCCACCAGAAGCGGCGATCCTGACGGCGCTCGACCGAAGCGTCCAGCTCTGCCGGCGTCACGACACCGTCTTCGTCGCTATCGAGACGGTTGAACAGGCGGTTCTCGCGTTCCAGGAATTCGGCGCGGGAGATACGGCCATCCTCGTCGGCATCGGCGCGCATATGGCGCGGGCCGCCTTCGGAACCACCGCCCCGGCGGCCCCAGCGGCGGCCTTCGCCGTCTCCGGCCCGCTCGGCGCGTTCCTCAGCCCGGATCGCACGCATGCGGGCATGGACGGGCGACTGGTCGGCCTCGTCGAGATAGCCGTCGGAATTGCGATCCATCCAGGCGAACATTTCCGCCTGCAGGCTGTCCACTTCGGCCCGTGTGATGGAATTGTCGCCATTGGCGTCGGCTGCTCGCAGCACCATCATGGCATGGCCATGCCCGCCATCGCGGCCGCCGCCATGTCCGCCCATGCCGCCGGGACCGGCAGCCTCGGCCGCAGCACCGGCCAGCATCAGGGTCGAACCGGCGAGCAGAACGATCATCTTGGTGTGTTTCATGACAGAATTTCCTTGTCCTTGATCACCTCGCTGACCTTTCAACGCCGGTGGCCGGAAATTCCGTCGCGGGCCCGTCGTCAGATTTTTCCGACATGGCGGCGGAAACACTTCCGCACCCGCCCCGCCCGCGCATCGAGCGCGGTTTCGAGTTCCGGCAGACTGCCCACACCGGCCAGCCCGGCGAAGCGTTCGGCAAAGCCGGCACTCGCAGCAGACGGATCGAAACCGGACCCGTGCGCACTTCTCATCAGCTGCAGCAGTCCGAGATAGAGATCCAGCGACGCGGTGAGAAATTCCGCATCCTCGACCGGCAGCACGCCGCAATCCGCCAGCGCCGCCAGCGCGGCCCGGGTCGACGGCCGCAGCACGTCCTTTTTCGACGCATGGGCCAGCTGCAGGGTCTGGGCGATGAATTCGATATCCTGGATGCCGCCCGCCCGCGCCTTGAGATCCCAGGGGCCGCGCGCCGGCTTGGCCTCCTCCAGGCGTTTGCGCATGGCCAGCGCATCCTCACGCACACCCCGGCCGTCCCGCGGCCGGGTCAGCGCATCACGCATGGCCGCACTCACCCGCCCGGACAGGGCCGTGTCACCCGTGACGACCCGCGCCCGGGTCAGCGCCATCATCTCCCAGGTCCAGGCCTCGCCGGGATAATAGGTCTCGAAACGCGCGACACTGACGGCAACCGGCCCGGCCTTGCCCGACGGCCGCAACTGCATGTCGACCTCGAACAGCTCGCCCTCTTCGGTCGGCGCCGAAAGCGCCGAGATCAGACGCTGGGCGAAACGGCCGAACCAGGACTGGGCATCGCCCTCGCCCTCATAGACGATCATGATGTCCAGATCGCTGTCCGAGGCGAGTTCGCGGCCGCCCAGCTTGCCCATGCCCAGAACCACGAATGTGCCCGGCATCGTGCCGAAACGGCGCTCGGTTTCCGCCTGCGCCGCCTGTGCCATCGCGGCCAGGGAGATTTCCGCCATCGACGAGAAGGCGGCACCGGCCTGTTCGGCACTGACCGTTCCCCGCAGGACCTGGGCGCCGATCCGGAAGCGTTCCTCGCGCACCAGGCGGCGCGCCGTGTTCAGGGCCTCCTCATAGTCTCCGGCCCGCGCCAGCGCCTCCGACAGCAGCGTGCCGAAGGCGTCGGGCCCCTCGTCTGCCAGCGGTGCCGTGAAACGCCGGTCGAGCATGGCGTCGAGCAGGTTGGGCCGGCGGGCCAGGTCGGTCGCCATGCGCGGCGCCAGCGTGATGATCGATACAAGATCGGCCGCCAGTCCCGGCTCGTTCGACAACAGGGAGAGCGGCTGTACCCCCATGGGCAGGTTTTCGAAGAAGCCCGCAAACCGGACCAGCGCCGCGTCCGGCTCCCCGGTCGCGGCCATGCGGTCGACAAGCTGCGGTGCAATCCGGGCAAAGAGCGAACGCGCCCGCGCCGTGCGAACGGCGCGCACGCGTCCGGCGGCCCAGCCATTGAGACGCTTCCAGACCGCCTCGGGCTCGGCGAAGCCCAGCCGGTCGAGCGTGGCGAGCGTGTCCGGCGTCGGCTCGACACCGGTCAGGATCAGCGATCCGGCTTCCGATGCCAGCGGCTCGTCATCCTCGAACTGGTCGGAAAAATGCCCGTGCACACGCCGCAGGCAGGCCTCCACCGCACCGTCGAAGGCCGTCAGGTCGTCATACCCGGCCATGGCAGCGATGGCGGCACGATCCGCATCGCTTTCGGGCAGGGTCTGGCTGGCTTCGTCCTGGCGCATCTGCACGCGGTGCTCCCACGCGCGAAGACGGCGATAGTCGGCGGTCAGGGTGTCGACCACGTCGGCCTCAACCACATCGGCCTCGCACAGCGCCCGCAGGGCATCCAGTGTTGCGGGCAGGCGCAGCGCCTCGTTGCGCCCGCCGAATACGAGCTGCGGGATCTGGGCGTAGAACTCGATCTCGCGGATCCCGCCGCGCCCGAGCTTGAGGTCATGCCCGGCAGGCCGCACCTCGGCCCGGCGGCCGACGGTCTGGATCTGGCGGGCAAGGCCGCGAATATCGTCGACGGCGGCGAAGTCCAGCGAGCGGCGCCAGATGAAGGGCTGCATGAAGCGCAGAAAGGTCTCCGCCGCCGCGAAATCGCCGGCACAGGCGCGCGCCTTGATCCAGGCGGCCCGCTCCCAGGTCTGGCCGAGGCTCTCGTAATAGTTCAGCGCCGCTTCGGTCGAGATCACCACCGGCGTGGCCCCCGGGTCCGGCCGCAGGCGCAGATCGACGCGGAAGACATAGCCGTCAGCGGTGATTTCCTGCAGCGTGCGCACCACGGCCTGGACGAGGCGGGGCAGGCGCTTGCGCGGTTCCTGATCCTCCGGCAGCACCAGCGCATCGGCGTCGTAGAGCACGACCAGGTCGATGTCGGAGGAGTAGTTCAGATCGCCGGTGCCCATCTTGCCCAACGCCAGCACGAAGAGGCCGGGAAGCGGGTTGCCGGCGGCTTCCGGCGGAAAGGCCCGCCCCTGCCCGGCCAGCAGCCGGACATGCCCCGCCAGGGCACCCGCGACGGCCGCATCCGCAAAGCGGGTCATTGCCGCGGTCACCTGCTCGACTGACCAGATGCCGGCCAGATCCGCCAGCCCGATCACCAGATGGGCGTCGGCCTTGGCCTGGCGCAGCGCCCGGTCGAGCGCATCGGCATCCGGCGCGGCTTCACCGGCAATACGGGCATTGTCGATCGCATGATCGATCAGGCTTTCCGGCGGCTCGACCGCGCACGCGGCCAGTGTCGCCGGACGCCGCTGGGCCAGGCGCGCCAGATAGGGCGCAGCGTCGAAAACCGTATCCAGAAAGGCCTGGGCGGGTGCAACGCGCGAACGGACGGCGTCGGGAAGTGCCTCGAACACATGGACACACCGTCCGGGCTTGCCGCCTGGCAGGGGCCTGCGCCCTGCGTCGAGAATGGGGGCCGTGTGTGTCATCACAGCCAAACTGGCGCGATCCGCCCTGAAGGTGAAGTCCTGCTTTGCGTTACCGGATTATCCGGCTTCCCGCGGTGCCTTGGGAAAGCAGAGCGATGCCCGCAGCCCCGGTCCATGACCGCCCGCCACAACGCCCGGGCCTTCATTCAGTTCGAAGCGGCCATTGTGGACATCGGCAATCGCCTGGACCAACGACAGACCCAGGCCAGAGCCCGGCTGGGAGCGCGAATTGTCCAGACGCACAAAGCGCTGCACCACGCGTTCGCGGTCGACATCGGGAATACCGGGGCCTGTATCGGTCACGGAGAACTCGATCATGCCCTCGCCCGTCTCGCGCAGCCGCAGGGTCACGGCCCCGCCGGCCGGCGTGTACTTGACGGCATTGTCGAGAATATTGGCGAGCGCCTGTGACAGCAGACCGCGATCGCCCAGCATGGTCAGGCCCGGCTGGATCTCGCTGGCAAAGGACAGGCCGTCATCCTCGCAAACCGGCTCGTACAGCTCGGCCATATCTGCGGCGATCTCGGCCGGGTCGAGGCGCACGATCGAGGCCCGGCTCTCACCGGCTTCCAGGCGCGACAGGGACAGGATGGCATTGAAGATGCCCAGCAATTCGTCGGTATCGGCCACGGCCCGCTCGAGCGCCTGTTCGCGGGCATCGAGATCGCCGTCGTCGCGCAGAGCCTCGTCGAGCCGGTTGCGCATACGCGTCAGCGGCGTGCGCAGATCGTGGGCGATACTGTCGCCGGTGTGGCGCATGCGGTGCATCAGTGCCTCGACCCGGTCGAGCATGTTGTTGAAATTCTCGGACAGCTCGTCGAGCTCGTCGCCGGTATAATTCCGCGGCGCCCGCGGCTGCAGGTCACCGGCCCGCACCCGGCGGGCGACATTGTTGATCTTGTCCAGACGGCGCACGAAACGGCGGCTCACGAATATCCCTGCCGCCACGCCCAGCGCCAGCGCCAGGGCGGAGGCCGCCAGGATCGTGTTGAGCATGCGCGAGATCAGGCGCGTCTCGTCGTCGACATCCAGGCCGACAAACAGGCGATAGCCGGACGGGAGTTCCACGATCTGGCCGCGGACAATCCGGTCTTCCTTCTCGTTGTCGTCATCCACACCGCCCGCGGGAGGCCGGCGGTAAGTGAACTGGACCCGGCCCTCCTCGTCCGGCTGGACTTCGGGCAGGAAGCTCAGATTGCCGAGGGTCCGCCCCGACGGATGGATGAGCAGGTAGAGATAATCGCCACCGCCCACCGTGCGCTGGAGTATGTAAAGCCGGATATTGTCGATGCCACCGGACTGGAAGCGGTCGTTGAGAACCTGAACCTCGTCGTTCACGACCGCGTCCGCCCGGCGCACGACCATGCCGGCCGAGGCCGCATAGACGAAGCCCAGGATGACGAAGCTGGACAGGGCGAACAGCGCTGCCGACAGGAGGGTCTGCCGGAACGCTGTCGTCCTGAGAAAGGCGGCTCTGCGCTGGGTCACGCCCGATCAGGCCTGGAGGCGGTAGCCGGCCCCTCGCACGGTGTGCAGAAGCGCCCGCGGGAAGGGTTTGTCGATCTTCGAGCGCAGTCGTGAAATGTGCACGTCGATCACATTGGTCTGGGGGTCGAAGTGATAGTCCCAGACCTTTTCCAGCAGCATGGTGCGTGTCACCACCTGACCGGAATGCTTCATGAGGAATTCCAGCAGGCGGAATTCCCGCGGCTGAAGCAGGATTTCCTCACCGTCCCGGACAACCGTGCGGGCAAGGAGATCCATCTCCAGATCGCCCACAACCAGCTTGGTGCGGACGGTCTCCGGGTCCCGGCGCCGGGCGAGTGCCTCGACGCGGGCCAGAAGTTCGGCAAAGGCGTAGGGCTTGACCAGATAGTCGTCGCCACCGGCCTTGAGGCCTTCGACGCGGTCATCGACCTCGCCGAGGGCGGAGAGGATGAGGACCGGCGTGCGATCCTCTTCCCCGCGCAGGGTCTCCACCATGGACAGGCCGTCCATGCGCGGCATCATGCGGTCGACGACGAGCACGTCGTAGTCCGCGGCGCGGGCCATTTCCAGGCCCTCTTCGCCGTCACCGGCGTGGTCGGCCACATGGCCGCTCTCGCGCAGGCCCTTGCGGATATAGCTCGCGGCCTCGCGATCGTCTTCGACTATCAGGATGCGCACCCCGGTCTCTCCTATTCGTCTTCTTCATCCAGCTCGAGCGCGACATAGCGTTGGCCGCCACGCGTCTCGACCAGGAGCAGAACGGCCGTTCGGCCATCTTCACGGGCGCGGCTCACCGCAGCCCGGAACTCGTCGGGCGACGTGACCGGCGACCCGCCGGCTTCCAGAATGATGTCACCGGTTGTCATGCCCTTGCGGGCCGGTTCGGAGTCACGCGCGAGCGCAGTGACCACAAGGCCATTATCGCTGCCCGCGAGCCCGGCACGCTCGCGGTCCTCGTCCGTCATCGGGACGAGGGTCATGCCGAAATAGGATTCCTCTGCTTCGGCCTGACCGACATTCTGCATCGCGTTGAGATCGGTTTCGCTGGGACGGTCGCCGAGGCGCACGCGCAGGGTCCGCTCCCGTCCATCGCGCATGACAAGGAAGCGCACTTCCTCGCCTGCGGCGAACGATCCGACCCGGCGGGTGAGGTCGCGCGAACCTTCAACGGGCTCGCCATTCACTTCCAGGATGACGTCTTCACGCTCGAACCCGGCATCGGCAGCCGGACCGCCCGCCGTGATGGAGCTGACGATCGCGCCACGCGCTTCTTCCAGGCCCATAGCGCCGGCAATATCGTCGGTGACATTCTGGATCGAAACGCCCAGCCAGCCGCGCGCGACACGGCCGTCGCTCTTGAGCTGCTCGACGATCCGGGCGGCGACATCGGAGGGGATGGCGAAGCCGATACCCACATTGCCGCCGGTGGGCGAGAAGATCTGCGAATTCACGCCGATCACATTGCCGGCGAGATCGAAGGTCGGACCGCCGGAATTGCCGCGATTGATCGGGGCGTCGACCTGGATGAAGTCGTTATAGGCCGCATTGCCGATCGGACGGCCGATGGCGGAGATGATGCCGGCCGTCGCCGTACCGCCCAGGCCGAAGGGATTGCCCACGGCCACGACCCAGTCGCCGACGCGGTAGTTGGCGTTTTCCTCAAGCGTCACGAAGGGGAAGTCGACATCGGCTTCGACCTTCAGAAGTGCCAGGTCGGTCTGTTCGTCGAGGCCGACAATGCGGGCCTCGTATTCGCTGCCATCGCTCAGGCCGACCGTGATTTCCTCGGCGCCGGCGACGACGTGGTTATTGGTGACGATGTGGCCCTCGGCATCGATGAAGAAGCCCGAACCCAGCGATTCCCGCCCGCGCGGCATGGCGGGACCGTTATCGCCAAACCGCTCGAAGAATTCGCGGAATTGCGGCGGCAGGCGCTCGAGATCCGGGGACATGTCGGGCTCCCGCTCGCGCGGCGGCGTGCTGGCGCGGATCGTCACGACAGCCGGGCTGACCGTCTCGATCAGGTCGGCGAAGGACATCGGCGCGCCATCGGGCACTGCGGCAGCGAAAGGCGGGCGGATTTCCGTTTCCTGGGCCATGGCGGGCGTACCGAGCGGGAGCGCCAGGGAAGCGGCGGCCACGGTGGACAGGGCCAGAAGCGAGACACCGCCAAGGCGGCGCATGCGATCAACAGAAATCATGGGACAGAACAACCTTCCTCGTTGCGAATGTGTGCTGCGTACGAGCACGAACTTCACGCCTGACGGTTATCCGGCGCGTTTCTCGAACATTACAATAACATTACTTCCGGTAAGATGCCGGACATGTTTCACCCGACGCCCAGCGCCTGCAGGCGGTTTCGTGTCAATCACGCCGGCCGGGTGCGGATCACGACCGGATCGTTCAGGGTGCGGTGAACCGGGCATTTGTCGGCGATTTCCATCAGCCGGGCGCGCTGATCCTCGTCCAGATCGCCCTCGATCCGGATCGAGCGCTCGATGATGTCGACCTTGCGGGCCTCGCCTTCGACGGTCGCCTCGCTGTCCTCGGCATGGCCTTTCTCGTGGTGCAGCGTCACCGTCACCCGCTCGAGCGGCCAGTCCTTGCGTTCGGCATACATGCGCATCGTCATCGAGGTGCACGCGCCCAGCGCTGCCTGCAGGTACTGATAGGGCGACGGGCCGGAATCATGACCGCCGACGCGCTCCGGCTCGTCGGCCAGCATCACGTGATCGCCGATCACGACATGATTCTCATAGCGCCCCTGCCCGGTCTCGGCGACCACGACCCCGCCCTCGCCGGCCGGCTCCGGCACGCGGTCATCCCGCTCCTCGGCCACATAGCGCGCAGCCCAGGCGGCGATCACATCGGCGATATAGGCGGCATCCCGGCGATCGCCGATCAGGTGATCGGCGTGGTCCAGGCTGACGAAACTCTTGGGATGGCGCGCTTCCAGGAAGAGGCGCGAGGCATTGTCGATCCCGACCACCGCATCGACCGGCGAGTGCGCGATCAGGAGCGGCTGCTCCAGCGATCGGGCCGCAGCCTCGACATTCTGGTCGGCGATGTCGTCGAGAAACTGGCGCGTGACGGTGAAGGTCCGCCCGCCCAGCCTCGCCTCGGCCTGGCCGTCGCGCTCGATGGCATCGGTATCGACGCCCATCGACTGGATGACATGGCTGGCATCGGCCGGCGCGGCCAGCGTGGCGACGGCTTTCACCGAAGCGATGCGTCCGGCCGCCACGATCGCCGCCGCCCCGCCCAGGCTGTGCCCGACAAGGAGCGCCGGTGCCTGATACTCGCGCTTCAGGAATTCCGCCGCCTTTTCGATATCGGCGACATTCGAGGAAAAGCAGGTCTCCGAGAATTCACCTTCCGACTCACCCAGGCCGGTAAAATCGAAGCGCAGGACGGCAAAACCGCGATCGGCCAGGCGGCGCGAGATGCGGCTGGCCGCGAAATAGTCCTTGGAACAGGTGAAGCAGTGGGCAAACAGCGCATAGGCCCGCGGCGGGCCGCCTGGCATTTCCAGACGGGCGTCCAGCTGGTCCCCGCCGGACCCTTCGAAACTCACGCTCAGTGTATGCGCCATGCTGCGCCTCCGGTTCGCTCGCTCAACAGGTAGAGCCTGTGCGCCGGATCGCAAGCACCGGTGAGGCCCGGTCAGTCAGTCCCGGGCTCGCCCGCAGCCGCTTCGCCCTCGCCTTCGCCCTGCCAGACGCCCGCCTCGCGCAGCGCCTCGGCCACCTCGGGCGGCATGTAGGTTTCATCGTGCTTGGCCAGCACTGTCTCGGCGGACAGGAGGCCATGCTCGACAAACCGGCCCTGCACGATCACGCCCTGCCCCTCGCGGAACAGGTCCGGCAGTATGCCGGCATAACGCACGGTCACATTCGCGGCACCGTCGGTCACGACAAATCGGATCGTGCCGTCGCTCTCCTCGTCGACACTGCCGGTCTCGACCAGCCCGCCGACACGGACGCGTTCGTCGAAAGCGGGATGCTCGGCCATCACCTCGCTGGGCGAATAGAAATAGACGATGGCGCTGCGCATCGCGGTCAGCCCGAGCCCGACGGCCGCGGCCAGCACGATCCCGGCAGCGGCAATGGTGGCCAGACGGCGGTTACGGTGACGCATCACGAAGCCTCGCGCTTTCGGAAAACCAGGGAGAGATTATTGGCCGGCATCCCGGTGCGGCTTTCCAGATCGAAACCGGCCCGGTCGAACACCGCAACAACGTCAGACAGCGCTCGCACACCCCAGTCCGGATTGCGGCTCTTCAGCGAGCGGTCGAATTCCAGATTGGACGGCGCCGTGGCCTCGCCCTCCCGATAGGGACCGTAGAGATAGACCGGGCCACCGGCCTCCAGCAGCGCGGCTGCGCCCGCTGCCAGATGTTCGGTCACGATCCAGGGCGAGATGTGAATCACATTGATGCAGACCAGGGCATCGGCCGCTCCGGCGGCCGCGAACCAGTCCGGGTCGCGCAGATCCAGCGCCAGCGGCGCGGAAATCCGCCCGTCCGCCTCGCTTGCCCAGGCAGCCTGGCTGCTGCGGGACCGGGCATCCGGATCGCTGGGCTGCCAGCAGATATCCGGGCGCTGCAGACAGGCGGCGACGGCATGTTCGCCCGTGCCCGAACCGATCTCCAGAACCTGCGCGTTCTCAGGAAGAATACCCGCCAGCATCCCGGCGATCGGCGTGCGATTGCGCGCCGCGCTGGGCGACATCAGGCGACCGGCATCGCTGTCCCGCGTCTCGAGTGCGATCGCCTGAGAAATGGCCGGGGATGAGGAATGGGATGAGGACGGCGTCTTCATGACCGTCGAGGTAGTCCGGCCGGGCCTGCGGTGCAAGCCGGGAGTGCCGGGCGGGACGCTATGCCGCGGCGGCGAGGCCGCGCCGGCGCAGGATGTCGGCAAGGTCTTCGCGCCCGGCCGCATCGAGCAGGCGCACGGTGATTTCCAGCCCGTCCTGGGCAGCGGTCCGGTTCTGCCCCTCGCTGTCCGCGATCAGGTCCACCAGCATGGCGCCGGCCTCCTGGAGACGTTTTTCCGCCGCATCGGCGATACGCTTCTGCGTGCTGGCAATGGCCGCCGCCGTGGCGTGGGCCCGGCAATTGGAGAGGAAGTAGAGCAGGCCCTCGGCCCGGTCGATCGCCTGTTCCGGCGGCAATTGCGCGGGAATGATCCGCCCGCTGCGCCCGCGGCGCGGTTCCGGCAGGCCGGTATCCAGCGACAATGGCACCTTGTTGAGGGTCTTCTCGACATTGGACGACGCCTCGGCCCGCAGGCTGAACAGCACCTGTCCCCAGCGCCCGGCCTTTCGGATGCCGAACTCCTTGGTCATGCCGGTAGAGTGCGCAACGAAACGGTCGAACAGATCGAAGGCTGCCTTCGCCTCTTCCAGCGTCTGCGGCGGCTGTTTCAGCTTGGCAGCAAAATAACCCGTATCGGCCAGCACGGCGTCGCCGACAGCGGCCATGTCGGTCTTGGAGACGACGAGATCGTCCTCGCGATTGCCGATCTTGGCGACGGCGCGGAATATCTGCCAGGGATAATCCAGCCGTCCGATCGTCAGCAGCAGGGTCCACAGGGCCGCTTCCGGGCTTTCTGTCGACAGGCGCTCGTAATTGTCCTTGAGCGTGTAGACGAGTTCCTCGTCCAGCTCCTCGATCCGCTCGGGAATATCGATCATCGCCTCGGCGATTTCCTGCGAACAGCTGAGCAGCGTCGCCGCATCGGCCAGCATGCCCTTGGCATCCGGACCGAAGCGCTTGGTCAGCGCCGTCATGTCCTTGGGTACGCGGTCGGCAGCCTGGATAGCGGTCTTCAGGGCCTGACCGGCTTCGCGGCGAAACTCGAACCAGACCGGATCCTTCTCCGGCTTGCGGCACTTCTTGGCACGCTCGACCGTATCTTTTGCCAGTTCACGCGCCAGCCAGCCCCAGATCTTGGAGAGATCGTCGGGAGAAAAACGGAAGCGCGAGGGCGGTGTCTCGCCGGGCGTACCGACCATCGGCCGCAGAGGGGCCAGAATGAAGGGTTTCGCCAGTTCGGCTGCCGGCTTGCCGACGCTGTCTTCCAGACTGGTCAGGATTTCATGGAGCGCGGCTGATTGCGGATCGGCGTCCTTGCCGGCCTCGACGGCCGAGCACAGGGCCGCCCGCGTGTTCGCAGGCATCCTGCGCCACAATGCTTCGAGCTGAGCCCGCTTGCTTGGCGATAAAGTCACCATAGGCCAAAATAAATCCGCCTTACCCGTCCCTTACTTTTGAACACGCAAGGTTAAAGACAGTTTATCGACTGGTCGCAGGCAAGTCGATACGGGCGGAGAGACCGCCGAGTCCTGAACGCGACAGGGTCAGCTCTCCGCCATAGGCGTGGGCAAGGTCCGACACGATCGCCAGGCCCAGCCCCGATCCCGGCGCCTTCTCGTCCAGCCGGACGCCGCGCTGCAGCGCCGACTGCGCCTCGCCTTCGTCAAGACCGGGGCCGTCATCCTCGATCAGGATCGCCAGGGTCCGCTCATCCGTGCGTTCAGCGCTGACCCGCACGGTTCCGCGTGCCCACTTGCAGGCGTTGTCCATGAGGTTTCCGACCATCTCCTCGAGATCCTGGCGCTCGCCGCGGAAACGCAGCTCGCCGGGAATATCGGCGGTGATCGTCAGGGCACGGGCCGCATTGATCTTGTCCAGTGTGCGCACGAGATCGTCGACGGTCGGGGCAATATCGGTGCGCGCACCGACGGCCTTGGCGTGTGCAGCCGCCCGGGCCCGGCGCAGATGATGCTCGACCTGTTCCGCCATGATCCCGGTCTGGCGCTCCACCAGATCGGCCAGCGCCCCCTGCGAGGTGCGCGCCTCATTGGTCAGCACGGCAATCGGCGTCTTGAGTGCGTGGGCCAGATTGCCGACATGGGTCCGCGACCGCTCGACGAGCTCGCGGGAATGATCGAGCATGGCGTTGAGTTCGTCGGCCAGGGGCTGGAGTTCGGCCGGGAAACTCCCGTCGACCCGTTCCGCCTGGCCTTCGCGCACCTCGGCCACCCGGTCGCGCATGCGCAGGACCGGCGCCAGACCGATCCGGACCTGGAAGAAGACGCCCGCAGCGATTGCCGCCGCAAAACCGAGGAACATCAGGCCGGACGTGATCGCGAAAGTGCGCACATCGCGGTCCGCCGGCCGGCGGTCCTCGGCCGCCATGAAGACGACCAGGCCCGGGCGATCGGACAGTTGCACGGCCTGGCCGGTCAGACGCAGGGGTTCGCCGCTCGGCCCCTTCGTGTCCATTGTGACGACCGCGCCGGGCTCGGCCCGCAGCCGGTCGAGCAGCGCATTGCCAGGGACCAGGACCTCATCCCAGAGCGAGCGGGAGACGGCCAGCACCTCGCCGCCATCCGCGCTGCCGTCATCATCGAGGATCTGCCAGTAGCGGCCGGAAAACACCCGTCCATAGGCCGGGTCCGACGGACGGCGCGCCAGCAGCACATCCCCGGCGGCATCGATTTCCACGGCAGCGACCAGTGCACCGACGACGCTGGTCAGCCGGTCGTCCAGTGTGCGCAGGATCGAGCGCTGATAGAGCGTGGTCAGCGCAATGGCGCCGAGCAGCAGCAGGACCAGCGCCCAGGCAGCCGCGCCGGCAAACAGTCTGAATGCCAGGGATGACCGGCGTTCCGTCACGAAACCGGCCGCGCCTCCGGGTCGATCAGGCGATAGCCCAGACCGCGGACGGTCTCGATCCGGTCATTGCCGATCTTCTTGCGCAAACGGCCGACAAACACTTCGATCGTATTGCTGTCGCGGTCGAAATCCTGGTCGTAGATATGCTCGACCAGCTCGGTGCGGGAGATCACCCGGTCCTGGTGGTGGGCCAGGTAGGACAGCATCCGGAATTCATGCGACGTTACCTTCACCGGCGCGCCATCGATGAAGACCCGTGCGCCGCGCGTGTCGATCGACAGTTCGCCGCACTCGATGGTCGAGGTGGTGTGCCCGGCGGCCCGGCGGGTCAGCGCGCGCAGGCGGGCCAGCAATTCCTCGGTATGGAAGGGTTTGGTGAGATAGTCGTCCGCGCCCGCATCGAAGCCCGCAACCTTTTCCGACCAGCGGTCACGCGCCGTCAGGATCAGCACGGGAAAGCCCTTGCCGCCCTGGCGCCAGCGCTCCAGCACCGTCACACCGTCCATCTTGGGCAGGCCCAGATCCAGCACGACGACATCATAGGGTTCGGTATCGCCCAGGAAATGGCCATCCTCGCCATCCAGCGCGGTGTCCACGGCATAGCCGGCATCCTCGAGGGCACGCCCAAGCTGGCGGTTCAGGTCCGGATCGTCTTCAACGACAAGCGCACGCATCTCTTTTCCCCTATCGTTCGTAGAGAATCCGCCCGTTACGGGCATCGGCCACAACATCCACACGCCGGCCATCGCTCGTCAGGATCTTGATGACGTAACGCGGCGCAGCCCCGCCTTCGAGCTCGGCATCGAGCACATTGGCACCGGGATAGCGCCGGCGAACGTCGTTGATCACGCGCAGGGCCGGCACGATATTGCCTTGCTGGCGCTCGTCACGCGCCTCGCTCGGTGAGTAGCGGCCCCGCGGATCCTGGTCCTGTTTCTGCGCCATCGCGACCGATGCATCGGCATCGGACACCGTGGCCAGAGGCACCAGAACGCTTGCGAAGGCGCCGGCAATTATCAGCAGATGTCTCATCATGGCCCTTACTCTTGCGGACATCCCCTGAACCCGCGCTGAACAGGTTACTACCAAATCGTTCAGGTCACGACCGCATGCCCTTGCGCGGGTCGTAACCGGAGGGCGGCGTCCAGGTTTCCAGGAAATCCCGGAGCGCCTTGTCACTCGCCGGCAAGGCCACCATCAACCGCACCAGCTGGTCGCCGCGCTTGCCCTTTGCTGTTGCAAATCCGCGGCCGCGCAGCCGCAACAGCGTCCCGGAAGACGAGCCCGCGGGTACCTGCAGATCCACAGGTCCGTCAATGGTCGGCACACGCACCTTGGCGCCCAGAGCGGCTTCCTTGACGGAGATCGGCAGTTCCAGCCGCACATCATCGCCCTCACGGGAGAAATATTTGTGCTCGGAGACCTTCACCTCGATATACGCATCGCCCGCCGGACCGCCCGCCGCAGAGGCCTCGCCCTGGCCGCGCAGTCGCAGGACCTGGCCATCGGCCGCGCCGGCCGGCACGGCAACTTCCAGCTTGCGGCCATCGGGCAGCACCACGCGATGCTTGCCGCCCTGGGCGGCCTGCATGAAATCCACCGTCAGCGAATAGCGCACATCGGCCCCCTTGCGCGGCGGAGGCTGACGCGTCTGCGTGCCGAAATCGGTGAACAGGTCGGAGAAAATGTCGCTGAAATCGGCGCCCTGGTGGCGCGATTGGCGGAAATTGAACGGACGCCGCCCGCCGGCACCGGCCGCGCCACCCATACCCGCTCCGAACCCGGCCCGCGCCGCCGCATCGTACTCGGCGCGCTTTTCCGCATCGGACAGGAGTTTGAAGGCCTGCGAGACCTTCTTGAAGCGCTCTTCCGCATCCTTGTTGCCCGGATTGGCATCGGGGTGCAGCTCCTTGGCGAGCTTGCGGTAGGCCTTGCGTATCTCCTCGGCCGAAGCGGTCTTGGAGACGCCCAGCGTCTTGTAGGGATCGTCCATGCTTCCTGTTACCACACCGGTCGGGGTCTACACGCCTTTCATGTAAGCGGGTTTGCCCCGGTTCGCAAAGCCACCTCACAGGTCGAGGCTCAGCGACACCGTCTCGCCGGGGCCGTAGCGGTCGGACACTTGCGCGACATTCACGGTGAGCGCTGCCGGACGCCCGCCGAACGCCGTGTCGATGGCCGCCAGCGGCACGGACAGGACGGGCGCTCCGGTTTCCAGCTCCAGCCCGGTTTCGCCGTCTGCCGACACCGTGATGCGGTAGCGCTCGAATGTTTCCCCCAGCGGCACATCGCCGGCCGCCCAGCTGTCCCCGCCGAGGCGTGTCTGCCGGATCCAGGCCAGGTCGAGCGCATCCTCCGTCTGCCGTCCACGCAGATGGACCGGTGCCAACGGACGCAGATGCCGCTGCTGCGGCACGAACTCCACCGTTCGCGCCTGGCTGTGATGGACCGGCAGGCCGTCGGGCACGCCCGTGACGGACAGCGGCGCGCCGGTTTCATGCACGGCGACAGGCAGGACATCGCTCACGCCGGACAGCACGACCACCTCGCTTCCCGCCGCATGATCCAGACACCGGCTTCCGTCGAGACCGCGCAGCAGCGTGCGCACACGCCAGGTCTGCGGCGCAACGAGTTCGGCATCGGCAAAGGCGAGGATTTCCCACTCCCCGTCCGGTCCCGCAATCGCGATCCGGTTGCCGCCGGCCAGCACGGCCCCGGGCGGCAGCGCGGCCAGCGTGCCGGCAAAGAGTTCAATCCCCGCCGCATGCGCCCGGTCCCAGCGCGCGGGCGGTCCGGCCGGCAGGTCGTCCGTCAGAACACCGATCCGCGCCGGTTGGCGGCTTTCTGCCCGGGCGGCACCGCCGGCATGATAGACGATCCGCCCCGGCCAGGGTTCGGCATGGGCCGCCAGCAAGGGCCCGGCCCGCGTCTCCGCCCCGGCGACAAGGGGGATATCCAGCACCGCGACCAGCGGCCGCGAGGGCAGTGCCGGCCCCGGTGCATCGACACCGCTGTCCGCCCCGCTGACCGCCGCCCGGCGCAGGGAAGGCGCACAGGCCCGGGTCTGACGCACATCGCCACCATCCAGAGAAAGCACCTGCAGGGCCTGCGTGTCGAGCCGAACCGTATCGCCCGCTTCTACAGCCAGCGCCGAGGGCGGCAGGCTGAAACCGGTCACCGGTGCCTGATGCGCGAGATCGGCCAGCACCGCACTGCACCAGCTGCGCGCCAGCGACGGGTCGGCAACGACGCAGACCTGCTGCGCCAGGGTGGTCACGGTGCCAAAGGCTTCGCGCACCGAGACCCGGCCCGGCCGGTAGGCGGCGGTGTCGTCGAAAAAGCCCAGCGCCACATCGCGCGGCAGCTCGGCCGGCGGCAGCGATGTCCACTGCCGGTCGCTGTCCGGTCCCGTCGCCGGCTCGGCCAGCGCGAAGACCGGACCGGAACGCCCGGCCGACACGAAATGCACCCCGTCCGCGCGCTCGAAAACGCCGAAGCCCAGAAGACCGGCGAGCGGTTCCAGCGCCGCCCGCACGCTCATCGGCCGGTCGACCGTATAGCCGGAGACCAGATCGTCCAGCGCCGACACATCGGGCGCCGGCATGCCGGCATCTTCCGCCAGTTCGGTGACGATGCCTGCCACCGGCACCTGGCCGGCGCGTCCGTTGAGCCAGTGGCCGCGCTCCCAGTTGGGACCGTCCGACCAGATATCGGTGCGCGTCGGGAAATCGGGCCAGGGCCGGGCATCCCAGGTCCACACATGGATCAGGTCCGGATCGACCATCGGCCCGCCATAGACCGGCGATACGGGATTGTTCGCACCCGCCTCCCAGTGCGACAGCAGGGCCTCCAGATAACGGCGCTGCATCAGGTCGTCGCGCGTTCCGCTGGAATGCCAGGGCAGCGCGCTTTCATCGCTCTTGGGATCGAGAAACACATTGGGCCGGTTGGCGCCGAGATCGACGGCCGGACACCCCACCTCCGTCAGCCAGAGCGGCTTGGACCGCGGCACCCAGCCGGTCGCTTCGGCCGCCCGCACGCCGCCGGGCCGGTCATGATGCGCATTCGACCACCAGCCGTGCAGATCCTTGACGCGCCAGATCCAGTCCTCGCCATAGGCGCCATCGGCAATCGGTGTGCGGATCCGGTTTTCGCGATCCGCGTCAGAGGCATAATACCAGTCATACCCCTCCCCGCCGGCCACGCCCGCGGCGAGATAGGCCGGATCGTGAGGACCGGTCGCGATCGCGGCATCCGCCTCGTCCCCGCCGCCGGTCCAGTCGCTCAGCGGCACATACCAGTCGATCGCCACGGCATCGATGGCCGCGTCGCTCCATAACGGATCCAGGTGGAAGATCTTTGCGCCGCCGCCGGGCTGGTGACTGTGATACTCGGTCCAGTCGGCGGCATAGGACAGGCGCACACCACTGCCCAGCAGGCTGCGCGCGGCGCCCGCCAGATCGCACAGCGCATCGACGGCGGGATAGGTGCCGGCCGCATCGCGCAGCGTCGTCAGCCCGACCATTTCCGACCCGATCAGGAAGCCGTCCACCCCGCCGGCCGCCTTCGCCAGGGCGGCGCAATGCAGGATGAAGCGCCGGAAGCGCCACTCCCCCGGCCCGGCATATGCCACCGCATCCCCCGAGACCGCATAATCCTCTGCCGCAGCCGTGCCGAAAAAGGCGGCGACATCGTCGGCGGCATCAGGACTGCCGTCGGGACCGGATATCCGGCCGCGCCAGGGATAGCCGGGCATGTCCATCAGGATGAAGGGATAGAGGGTGACGGCATAGCCGCGCTCCTTGAGATGCCGGATCGCGGCGATGACAGAGGCATCGTCCGGCGTGCCGCCATAGACGGGACGGCCATCGGCCTGCGAGATCAGGTGCGCGCCGGACCGTCCGGTCCCGGCCACCGACCAGTCCAGCGGCCGCGTGACCTTGTCGCGCGTCTCCACACCCGGACGGATTTCGCAGGCACCGCAGTCCAGGCTGGTGCCGAACCAGGCGACGACCAGCTGCACCGACCGGCAGGCCGGCAGGCCCCGCTCCAGATCGTCCAGCGCCGCCACGATATCGGTCAGACCGCGGCCGTTATGGGCGTTCTCGGCGGCCTCGTGCCCCGGGCCCAGTTCGCGCATCACCGGTTCGACGGCATAGGCGAACTCGCCCGAGCCGGGGATGAGATTGACCGCCCGCACCTGCCGCTCCAGACCGGCATTGCGCACCGGGCGGAAGACCTCGAAGGAGAGATTGGGGATGCGATTGCCGAAGGCGTCGAGCGGCCAGTCTTCCATCACCGCATAGGCGGTGCCCCGGAAAGCCGGCGCATCCGCGCCCTCGATGGTCTGGATCAGCGCATCGGGCGCCTGGTCCCCGGCCCCGGCATGCAGGCGGACCGGATAGCGCGAGCGGTCCAGCAGGGTGCCATTGGCCCAGATACGGCCGATACCGGAGACTTCTCCTTCGCACAGGCCGACGGCAAAGGAGATGGAATAGCTGTAATCGGTGCGCGACGGCCCGCCCTTGCCGCCACCGCTCTCGCTTTGGTGCTCCGAGAAGCGCGACGCCCAGATCACCTGGCCGGCGATCCGCCCCCGCCCCCAGACCCGCGCCATCGGCGCCCCGTCGGTCGAGGTCTGCACCGGCAGCTCGCTCAGCCGCGGCCCTTCGCGATGCGGCGCCAGCAGCGCATTCACCGCCGCATTCGCGGCCGTCGAAGCGAGCGCCGGGGCCAGCGCCTGCACCCCGCTCAGCGCGGCCTGCCCGGCCGTCACAACAAGTTGCGCCATGGATTTCGTGTCCTGTGCTTTTGCGAGATTGCGCGCTGCCGCGCTCTGCGCCGCTTCGCGCCGCCCCCTCAGTCCGCTGACGCGGACAGCTCCCCCGCGAGCGGGGCGAGCCCTGAACAAGGCTTCCCCTGCGTCAGCGGGGGAAGTGGCCGAACCCCGGCCAGGGGCCGGGTGAGGTCGAAGGGGGTGAGTCTAGGACGGCCCAAACACCCGCTCGGCCAGCGACCGTGCGGGCTGGTCAGCTTCGCATTCGGGAAAGGCGAAGGCCGCCACGCAGCGCCGCTGCCACCAGGGCGACAGCGCCGTCTCGGCAACCGCCCGCCCCCAATAGGCGTGGATGATCCGGTCGCGGGCGGAGAGGATGGCGCAATGCTTGGCGGGACCGGCCAGGTCGGGCCGGAAGAGGAGGACATCGCCGGGCCGCGCGGCGGCGCGATCGATCTCCACGAGATGCCGCATGGCCGCATCGCGCAGCGTTTCCTCGCCCGCCACCTCGGCCCAGTCCGGCGTATAGGCGGGCACGCTCTCCGGCTCGGCGCCATACAGCGCCCGCCAGACGCCGCGCAACAGACCCAGACAGTCGCACCCCGCCCCGCGGCGGCTGGCCTGGTGGCAATAGGGCGTGCCCAGCCAGGTCCGCGCCTCCTTCAGCACCTGCGCCCGGCTCATGACACGAGCCCCCGCGATCCACCATCGCGGACCGGCTCGCTGGCGGGCGAGGCCTGCAGCATGTCATTGCCGACCATGTAGGGAAAGCCGCGGAAATTCAGCGTATTGGCGAAACGGTCGCGGCAGGTGGCAAAGCGCTTGTCGCAGCCCAGCGCGAAGCCGCCATGCCCCGCATCGACGCCGCAGCGCGCATCGCCCAGTTCCGCATCGCAGCGGCGGGCGAACACCCGGCCCGTCATCGTCTCCAGCCGGTGGGCCGGCCCCAGCAGGTCCGCCTCGAACCGGCCGTCACGGCAGCGGATCTCACCCAGCTCGCCCCGGGCCGTGCGCACGAAAGTCTCAGGCGCCGACCAGTCCACCCGCAGGATCTCCACCAGCGCCCCGGACCACAGCCCGGCCTCCAGATCGGCCTGCGTCACCGTCTCCGCATCCAGCGCGCCGGCAAGCCCGGTCTGGCCCGGCGCAAACCCGGCCGTGCACTCGCGGTCGGCACCGCCAAAGCCGGACCCGGCCAGGAAAACCAGCCCGTCCACGGTCAGGTCGCGATCATGATCGGTAAAGCCGAACACCGGCCCGTCCCGGCGCGTCACCCGCCAGCACCAGCACAGCGTCGTCACCCCCGAAGCCAGCGCGGCCTCGAGCGCAGGGGAAAGCGTGAGCATGGGATGTCCTTTCGGAATGTCCGCGGCGGTGTCTCCCCCCGCTCCCCAACCCTCTCCCCGGGGAGAGGGAGTTCCGGCGGAGCGTGTTGCGAAAACCCCTTCTCCCTGGGGGAGAAGGTGCCCGAAGGGCGGATGAGGGGGAAAACACCGCCGCCGGCGATGACGCCTAAATCAGCTCCACCAGCGGCACATGCGGCACTGCCCCGGCCCCGATTGTGTCGAGGGCGATGTCGAGGCGGTCGGTGTCGAAGCGGACCGGGCAGTCGAAGGCGAAGCCGGCGGTGATCACGGCGCCCGGTGCGGGCGGGGTGTCGAAAATGATGAGGCCGGTCGTGTGATCGGTGGTGACGGGGGTCTCCACACCGTCAATGGCGGCGCGCACCGATCCCTCGACCGGTTTCCCGATCGTACGGGTCCAGCTCTGCGCACCGCTGGCATAATGCTTGACCAGCTGGAAGGCGGCCGTCCCGCCATCGCCCGTCCCCAGCACCTGGTCCGCCGGGGATGGCTGGACCGAGGGCGCGCGGGAGCGATTGTCCAGCGGGTCGCGGAAGCGGAAACCGTGCAGCCGGCCCTGTCGCGCCTCGAAGAAGGCCAGCAAGGTGTGGATATCGTCCAGCGAAGCGATACCCGGCCCGGCATCCCAGCGGCGGCGGGAATTGGCCCAGGGCGAATTGCGCTCCTCGCGGCCGGAGACCAGGGTGACGATCTCGGTGCGCCGCTCCGGCCCGCCCGACGCGCCCAGCCCGATGGCGAAAGGAAAGCGGATCTCGTGAAACGCGCTCATGACCAGCGGCTCCCCCGGGCAACGGCCCGGGCCAGTGCCCGTGCGATCCGGGTCTGCGAGCCTTCGACGGCCCGCACATCGCCGCCCGGCGGCAGGACGAGGTTGACGGTGACGTTCGGCGCCCCGGCCGGACCGATCTCGCCGGCACTGGCGGGCGTGAACAGCTCCGGTCCCCGCTCGCCGACCAGATAGGCGCCACCCGGTGTCACCGGTCCGCCCCCGGCCCGCGCGCCGAACAGGTCAAGACCGGACAGGGCGCGATTGATGGCGCCTTCCAGCGGTTTCTCGATCAGCTGTTCGGCGGCCAGCCGCGCCAGATCGCGCAGGATGGCATCGGTCATGCGGGAAAAACTGGTCTCGCCCGAGCGCGCCGCCCGGCCCAGCGCCTGCTCGATGCTCTCGCCAGTGCGTTCGAAGGCGGCGGAGATGGCATCCGCCGCCTGGCGGGCGGGCCCGTCGGCCAGCGTCTGCAGGGCCTCGCCGGCCCGGTCGGAATAATCGGTCATGATGAGGGGTCCGGATAGCGTTGAAGAAGGGCATCGAGCGCCGCCCGGTCGAGCGCCGGCGCGGCGCCGCCGGTCAGGGCGCGCCATTCCGCCAGGCTCAATTGCCAGAAGGCGTGTGGCGCCAGGCCCAGCCGCACGGCAAGGCGCAGCGCGGCCGGCCAGTCCATGGCGCCGGTCACGCGCCCGCCCGTTCGAAACAGGCCGCCACGGCGCCGGCGGCGGTCTCCATGTCCAGCGGCAGGGCGCGGATCTCGCGGGCCGTAAGCGTCGACCCGCCGCCGCGCATCAGCGCCTCAAGCACCGCAAGAAGACGGGTCGCCGTCATCGGTGCGCCATCGGCGCAGATCGTCTCGATCTCGGCGAGCGCACCCAGAGTAAGACACAGGACATGCGTCTCGCCGCCGGCCACCAGCTCCACCTCGCCGCGCACGGGATTGGCCATCAGAGCGCCTCGAAGGTGAGCGCGCCGGCCGAAGCCAGGGTCATCGCCCAGGCCGCCTCACCATCATGACGGCCGGAATAATCCAGGCTGGCGACCAGGAAAGGGCCGGTGATGGTGCCGAAGCCCGGGATCACCAATTGCCAGTCGCGCGCCGCCTGGTCGAAAAAGGCCTGGCGCACCTGCGCATCGGCGGCCGCATCGACGAAGACGCCTGCGCCGGAGACGGAACAGGATTTCACCCCCGCGCCGGCCAGCAATTCGCGCCAGCCATCGGCACTGTCGGCATGGGTGACATCCACCGTCCTCGCATTCAGCGAGATCGTCTTCATGCGCAGCCCGGCAGCCGCGGCATAGGCCGGCGGCGCACCGCCGTCGCCGATCCGCAACAGGACATCGCGCCCGGATTGGAGGGTCATAGTGGATTTCCTTGTCTTGAATTTTGAAGCGCAAACATCCTTCCCCTTGACGGGGAAGGTGGGCCGAGGCGGAGCCTCGGGTCGGAAGGGGTGAAGCCCGGCGTTCGCCCGTTCAAACACCTCGCCCCCACCCCCTCCACCACGGCAGCGCCGTGGTCCCCCTCCCCCATCAAGGGGGAGGACGAGCGAACGTGTCTCACCCCACCCGCCCCATCACCGCTTTCAGGCGGATCAGGCCGCGGCGGATATCGGTGTCGCGGGTGGCGAAGACATCGCTGTAGGCGGGCAGAAGCGAGAGCAGTGTCCAGGGTTCCGGCAGGTCGATGTCGAACCCGGCCAGTGCCGTGCGCAGCGGGCCCAGGAGTTCGGCCGGATCGGCATCGCGGCACCAGATGTCCAGGCTCAGCCGGCATTCCAGCAGGGCGACGCCGTCGGCGCCGGTCTCCACCGTCTCGATCCGGCCCCAGCTGGCATTGGGATAGGGCGTGCGGCGGTCGCGCCGGGCGGTCAGCCGCACCGGATCGCCCAGCACCGCCCGGATCGCCGGATCGGCCTTGAGCGCCGCATCGATCACCGCGCGCAGGCCCGCTTCCGGCCCGCTCACAGCGCCACCCGGCGATAGGGCGCCATCAGGCTGTCCGCCACCGGCGGCAGGGCTTCGCCGCCCTCCGACATGGCTTTGACCAGCTGCAGGATCGCCTCGCGCAGCGGCGCGGGCACATCGGCAGGCTGGTCGCCATAGCCGGCGCGGAAGCGGATCTCGATCCCGCCCACAGCACGGCCCGGCTCGGGCCAGACCGTGTCCGGCTTCAGCGCGATGCGCCCCGGATCGGCCATCGTGTCCACGAAAAACGCCGCCGGATCGTGATCCGACGGCGTGCCGTCTGCGTGATATGTGGTGACCGCCTCCAGGGCGATCAGGGGCGGTCTGGGCAATCGGAACTGCGTCCCGAAAGCCGCCAGCCGCCCGTCCCCGTCCCAGCGATCCCGCCGCTCGACCCAGGTCTGGGCGAGAAGCGCCCGCCCCGTTTCCCGCTCGACGCGTTCACGGGCCGCCGCTATCCATTGGTTGATCGCATCGTCATGCACATCATTGCCGATGCGCAACCGCAGCTTCGCCTCGGCCAGCGTGACAGGCTCCGCGGATGGCGGAGTGAGGAGTGTGAGGGACATTCTGGGACCTCGCAAAACGTATTGTCATCCCGGATGGATGCCCGGCCTTGAGCCGGGCGTAAGTCCGGGACCCATAACCCCGGTGATCGTCCGGCTGGCGCGGATAACGAGCCTGCTTGCAGCCAGAAGCGGTGCGTATGGGTCCCGGCGCTGCGCCCCGCCTGCGCGGGGCATCCGGCCGGGATGACAAGGAAGGGTGGGCGGGCGCCTCTACGACGTCCCGAACTTCAACAGCTTGATGGCCTCGAAGTCCTGTACGCCGCCGCCGACGCGTTTGGTGGTGTAGAAGAGGACGTAGGGTTTGGCGGAATAGGGATCGCGCAGCACTTCCACGCCCTGGCGGTCGACGACGAGATAGCCTTTCTCGAAATCGCCGAAGGCGATGGCATAGGCGTCCGAACCGATATCGGGCATGTCTTCCGCCTCGGTGACGGGATAGCCCAGCAGGGTGGAGGTGCCGGCCTCCGACAGCGAGGGCTGCCAGAGATAATTGCCGTCGGCATCCTTGAAGCGGCGCACGGCGGAGACGGTCTGACGGTTCATCACGAAACGGCCGCGGGCGCGATAGGCGGTCTTGGGCGCATAGACGAGATCGATCAGCGCGTCGGCCGGGTCGCCGGCATCGAAACCGCCATCCGTACCCGTCGCGACATAGCCCATCTCGCCCCAGGCCTGATTGCCTTCGGCGGCCTTGGTGTAGTCGAGGAAGCCGCGCGGCTTGCCCGAACCGTTGCCGGAGACGAAGGCCGCACCCTCCTGGACGGCGAACACATCCCGCACCTCCTCGGCCAGCCATTGCTCGATATCCACCATGGCGTCGTCGAGCAATTGCTGGGTGGCGGCCGGCATGGCGTAAAGCTCGGCGCAGGGGAAATCGATCAGGTCCAGCGTCGGACTGTCCGTCTCCGGCCGCGCGGCGGTCTCGGCGACCCAGCCCGTGGCGGCGCCGCCTTTCGACACCGGCTTGCGGAAGATGCCGGCCGAGGTCTGGCGCACCGAGGCGATGGCGCGGATCGGCGAGGCTTCGGTCAGGAGGCGATCGATGCGCGCTTCGGTCTCCGCCGGCACGACATAGCCGCCATCGGCGTCCGAGCCCGCGCTGGCCGACTTGGCCTCGTTGAGCCCGGCCGCATCGCCGCGGCGCATATAGTCCGACCAGGCCGCCGAACCGGCATTGGCTGCAGCGCCGTCGAGACCGGGGCGGGCCCGGTCGAGCAGGAGGCGGTCGAGAGCGGATTTCTGCTGTGTCAGGGCGGCGTCGATGCGGGCGACCTTGTCGTCCAGCAGCACATCGGAGGACGCCTTGGCGTCGAGCTCGTCGAGGCGGGCATCATTGGCTTCCTTGAAGGCCTCGAAAGCGGCCAGCACCTCGCCCAGCGCGGCCCGGGTTTCCGCCGAGACCGGCGTCATCTTGGTTTCCTTGGTCATGGATTTTCCCTTTTGAGTGAAGGAGATCAGGCGGCCACGGCAGGCCGGACGAGCCGCAGGCGGGCCTGCGGCAGCATGGGGAAGGTCACGATCGAGACCTCCCAGAGATCGATGTCGAAGAGATCGCGGCCGCGCGGCTTGCGGGCGACGGAACGGCGGGTGCGAAAGCCGATGGAAAGACCGTTCACCGCACCGCGCGCCACCAGGCCGGCCGCCGTACGTCCGCGCGGGCCCTCGGCCAGGATCTCGCCGGTGACGAACAGCCCGCGCCGGTCCTCGCGCAGCCCGGTCCACACGCCGACCGGTTCGGCCGGATCGTGCTGGAACAGCATGGGGATGGACGTCTTCGCCCGCAGCGTCCGGGCAAACGCGCCGCGATGCACGACATCGCCCGCCAGGTCCGCCAGCCCGAACAGGCTCGCATGACCCTCGATCAGGAGGGGTTGGGGCATGATTTGGGTTTCCTTGAATTTGCGATGTCATCCCGGCCGGATGGCCCGCGCAGGCGGACCGCAGGGCCGGGACCCATACGCTCGCTTTTGGCCGGAGGCGGATCCGATTTCAGCGGCAGCTGGAGGCGCACCGGGATGACAATGACGGGTCTGGTGAGGCGCCCTGCCTACTCCTCCATCCGGCGCTCGATGCGCACCAGGCTCTCGCGGGCCAGGCGCATTTCGGCTTCCAGCCGGGCCAGGCGTTCAGCCAGCGGGCCGGCGCGGTCGTTGGCGTGTTCCAGCTGGTCGAGGCGTTCGGCGACGCGGCCGGACCAGACAAGGGCGCCGGCGCTCTGCAGGCCGATGGCGAGGAGGACGCCGGCGGTGACCTGGCGCTGCAGCGTCCAGCGGGGCATCTCGCTCATTGCGGCGTCTCCGGATCGGGCAGCTCGGCCTCGATGGTCAGCGTCCCGCCGAACCAGGGCTGCAGCCAGACCGCCAGCGCCCGCGCGGTCTTGCGCACCAGCGGCGTCACGGTCTGGCGGATAAAGGCGAGATTGGCCTCGCGGTAGTTGGCATAGGTATTGTCACCGGGCAGGCCGAGGATGAGCGGCGGCACGCCGAAGGCCAGCGCGATCTCGCGTGCGGCCTCCCGCCGCGCCTCGATGAAGTCCATCTCCGCCGGGCTCATCGCCATCGGCTTCCAGTCCAGACCGCCCTCCAGCAGCAGCGGACGGCCGGCATTGGCGGCGCCGGTATGGGTGTTGGCCAGCTCGCCCTTGAGGCGTTCGAACTGGTCCTCGGTGAGATGTCCGTCCGCGCCGTTGAAGACCAGCGCACCGGAGGGCCGCGCCGCATTGTCCAGGAGCGCCCGCGCCCAGTCGGCCCCGGCCGTGTGCAGATCGACCGCCCGGCCCGCCGGCTCCAGCGGCGAGAGACCGTAATGATCGTCGGACGGATGGAAGAGCCGCATGTGGAAAACCTGTGAACGGCCTGTGGAAGGATCGCGCTCGAAGCGGCGTTTATAGCCCCCGGCGCCATACTCCCACCCGGTCGGCCAACCCGTCGGATCGGCCAGCACACGCATACGATCCGGGCGCAGGCTGAAAAGCTCGCGCGGCTCGCCGTCCAGGGTGACGAGCTCGAGATAGCCGTTTCCGGCCAGCTGTAGATAACCGTAGAGTTTTTCCCACAGCTCGGGCCCGGAGGTCTCGGCATTGGGCCGGTCGAGGAGACGCTGCACGGCCGGATCGGAGGCCCGGAACGGCACGTCGGCAGCGGCCTCGGCGATCAGCCTGACGCAGCGATTGGCCACCGCATTGCGCGCATAGCCTGCCTCGATCTGCGCCGGCAGCGCCCGCGGCAGCCAGCGCGACACCCGCCCCGCCGCCAGCGAGACCAGCCGGCTCGTCGCAGCCGTCTTCACATCCCGGCCGAAAAACCGGGAAAACCAGTTGGACATGGTGTGTCCTTTCTTTGTGTTCGAAAGCTTTGCTGTCATCCCGGATGCACGCCCCGCGCAGGCAGGGCGAAAGTCCGGGACCCATAACCCCGATGGTTCCGGGTTAGCGCGAATGTCGCGCCTGCTTCCGGCCTCAAGCGAGCGTATAGGTCCCTGTGTGTTTGAGGTGTCGTAGGATGGTTGCGCGAAGGAGGCCGTTAGGTCCCTGGCGCTTGTGACGCCGTGTGCCGGCTCGGGCCCCTT
>MDTG01445481.1_pt1 | contig 43128 bp, 54 predicted proteins | sample 811421 | NCBI WGS metagenome assembly MDTG01 (sample SAMN05326645, study PRJNA326480) | marine metagenome | isolation source: seawater | place: Pacific Ocean: South East | collected 2011 | reverse complement strand
TGAATGATTAATAATGTATTGTTCAAGATTGTCAGTTAAATCTAATTTTTTAGGCATAATTAGCCTTTTAAAAGTTTTTTTAGAATTTCGTTTGTCAATTGAGGGTTAGCTTTACCACCCGATAATTTCATAACCTGTCCAACAAAAAAACCAAATAATTTCTCTTTTCCAGCCTTATATTGATCTACCTTGTCTTTGTTTGCGGTTAATATTTCATTGATCATTTTTTCTAATTCTTTAGGGTCGCTTTGCTGTTTCATTCCTTTTAACTCAATAATTTTTTTTGGATTGTCCCCACTTTCTACCATTATTTCAAAAACTTCTTTTGCTATTCTACCTGAAATCTCCCCTGATTTTATCGATTGAACTAACTCAGCAAAGCTTTTAGCTGAAATAGGTGAATTAGATATATTCAACCCTTTTTCATTTAACATTGCAAATAAGTCTCCTATCATCCACGTGGCTGCAAGTTTTTCATCAGACAATTTTGCAACTTTTTCGTAATAGTCTGAAATTTCTTTTTCAGAGACTAATATGTTTGCCTCATATGAATTAAGTCCATATTCTTTAATAAATCTCTCTTTTTTAATATCAGGTAACTCGGGTAAAGATTTTTTTAAATCTTCAATTAGTTTTGGCTCAAGTTTTAATGGTAGTAGATCAGGATCTGGGAAATATCTATAATCATGAGCATCTTCTTTAGATCTCATTGATCTTGTTTCATTTTTTTTTGTATCGAAGAGTCTTGTTTCTTGATCTATCTCTTTTCCCTCCTCCAATAATTCAACTTGCCTACTCGCTTCGTATTCGATTGCCATTTGCATGAATTTTATTGAATTTACATTTTTAATTTCACATCTTGTTCCAAATTTTTTATCACCTACTTTTCGCACTGATACATTTACATCAGCTCTTAAAGAGCCCTCTTGCATGTTGCCATCGCAAGTGCCTAAGTATCTCATTATAGTTCTTAGTTTTTTAATATAAGCATTAACTTCTTCTGGGGATCGAAGATCTGGTTTACTAACAATTTCCATGAGTGCAACGCCTGAACGATTTAAATCAACATATGTGAATGATGGATCCAAATCATGAATACTTTTGCCTGCATCTTGTTCTAGATGAAGTCTTTCAATACCAATTTCTTTTGATCCATACGGCATATCTAACAAAATTTTGCCCTCTCCAACAATAGGATGTTTATATTGAGAAATCTGATAGCCTTGAGGAAGATCAGCATAAAAATAATTTTTTCTATCAAAAACTGAATAATCATTGATTTTAGCATTTAAGCCTAGACCTGTTTTAACCGCTTGTTTTACACATTCTTCATTAATTACTGGCAACATTCCAGGAAACGCCGAGTCAATTAAACTAACTTGATTGTTAGGATCAGCTCCAAATTTAGTTGATGACCCTGAAAAAAGTTTAGAGTTAGAGAGAACTTGAGCGTGAACTTCTAATCCTATAATAACTTCGTATTTTCCTTTTTCCCCATTAATAAAATAATTAAATTTTTCTTTACTCATAACCACCACTTCTTAATTTCATTTTTATAAGCGCAATTTTTTTCAAAAGCATAACCGATATTTAGAATTTTTTGCTCATCTAAAGCCTTTCCTATTAATTGCAATCCTAATGGATACCCTTTTTTATCTAATCCTGCTGGCAAAGATAAGGCTGGTAATCCAGCTAAGTTCGCTGGGACCGTAAATATGTCATTTAAATACATTGATACTGGGTCATTGGTTTTCTCTCCTATCTTGAATGCTGAAGTTGGAGTCGAGGGAGTAAAAATTGCATCAACTTTTGTAAAATTATCATCAAAGTCATTCTTGATTAACTTTCTTACTTTTTGCGCTTTTAAGTAATAAGCATCGTAGTAACCTGAAGAGAGAACATAAGTGCCTATTAATATTCTTCTTTTAACTTCATCACCAAATCCTTCGGATCTAGTATTTTCATACATTTCAATCAAATTTTTTTCACTTTTAGATCTATAACCATAACGGACACCATCATATCTTGCTAAATTCGAAGAAGCCTCAGCGGGCGCAACAATGTAATAAGTTGGTAAAGCATATTTTGTATGAGGTAATGATATATCTACTAATTTTGCACCTAAATTTTTTAATATTTTTTTTCCATTTTCCCAAAGTTGATCAATTTCTTCAGGCATGTTTGCAACTCGATACTCTTTTGGAATACCAATTTTTAATCCTTTAATGTTATCTTTTAAATTTTTTGAAAAATTTTCTTTTTTTTTATTAATAGAAGTTGAATCTTTTTCATCAAAACCAGACATGGCTTCAAGCATAATTGCACAATCAGTTACTGTTTTTGTCATTGGTCCAGCTTGGTCAAGAGAAGAGGCAAAAGCAACAATACCCCATCTTGAACATAGTCCGTAAGTTGGTTTCAAACCTACACTCCCAGTGAAGGATGCTGGTTGTCGAATTGATCCTCCAGTATCTGTTCCAATTGTTGCTGGAGTTAGATCAGCGATTAAGGCTGCGGATGAACCACCTGAAGAGCCACCTGGAACCAAATTATCTTCAATTGGATTAGTAACATTTCCAAAAAAACTTGTTTCATTAGATGAACCCATAGCAAATTCATCACAATTTAATTTACCAAGTAAAAAAGCTCCACTATCCCACAAATTTTTGGTAACTGTAGACTCATAAGAAGGAACGAAATTATTCAAGATATTGCTTCCGGCTGTCGTTTTGACATTTTCTGTACAAAACAAATCTTTCACAGCTAAGGGAATACCTGGGAGTAGCTGGTTAAAATTTGGATTATTATCAAATTTTTTGGCTTTTTCAATTGCATGGTCAAATGTTGTAGTTACAAATGTGTTAAGTTTTTTTGCTTTTTCTATATTCTTTATATAGGATTTTGTTAACTCTAATGATGAGATTTTTTTTGCTTTAATGTCATCAATTAATTCACTTAAATTTTTTTTTGTAATTTCACTCATTATTCAACTACTTTTGGCACCACGAAGAATTCCTCATTTTTTTTTGGAGAATTTTTAAGAATTTTTTCTCTAATTTTACCATCGTTAATTTGATCTTTTCTTGATCTCAGAGATTGATTTAATATTGATGTTAGTGGTTCAACTTTATCAGTATTCAGTTCATTTAATTGCTCAATAAACTTAAAGATTGAGTTTAAATCTTTAGCTAAACTCTCTAGTTTAGTATCATTTACTGATATTCGAGCCAGTTTTGCTACGTGTTTAATCTTTTCTTTATTTAAGGACATTTATAAAATAAAATAGCTTTTAAGTGTTTTATCATAATTTATAATAATTTCATGCTTGATATTGACAGTTTTAGAAAAAAAATTAAAGAAAAATCGAGACTTATGGGTATCGATCCTGGAAAATCAAGAATTGGTATTTCTCTTTCAGATGAAAATAGAAGAATAGCTATTCCCTTTAAAACTATTCATAAAAAAGAATTCTCGGTTTTTTTAAAAGAAATTATATCTATAATAGATGAAAATAAAATTGAGGGAATTGTAATAGGAAATCCTATAAATATGGACGGATCAAAGGGTCCTTCCTCACAGTCTGCTAAAGATTTATTAATAAACCTATCAAAAAATATTTCATTTCCAATCATCTTATGGGACGAGCGTTTATCAAGCCAGGGGTCGTTTAAAATAATGCAAAACCTAGATATAAATAGCTCAAAAAAACGAGACTCTTTGGACCGAAATGCGGCAGCTTTTATACTTCAAGGATTTCTTGATTTTTTAAACAAATAACTTGATCTAATACACAAAAAGCCCTATAGAGTTAATTTTAATGGCCGAAACAAAAGCTATTAAAAAACAAATAAATCACCTTCTTGGAATCCAAAATATATCTATTCATCAAGCTAAAAAAATATTAAACGAAGCTAAAGATTTTATTAAACTGAATAGAAGTGGTTCAAAAAAATTAGACATATTAAGAGGGAAAACGCAAATTAATTTATTTTTTGAACCATCAACTCGGACTCAAAGTTCCTTTGACCTGGCAGGAAAAAGATTGGGAGCTGACGTTATGTCAATGAATATTTCTAACTCAGCTATAAAAAAAGGAGAAACTCTTATGGATACTGCTATGACTTTAAACGCAATGCATCCAGACGTTATAGTTGTTAGACACCAAGACTCGGGTGCACCGAATCTTCTATCACAAAAGGTTAATTGTGCAATTATTAATGCGGGTGACGGTAGACGAGAACATCCCACTCAAGCTCTACTTGATGCTTTAACAATAATAAATAGAAAAGGAAAAATTGAAGGTCTAAAAATTGCTATATGTGGTGACATAAAGCATTCTAGAGTAGCAAGATCAAATATATATTTGATGAATATGCTTGGCGCTGAAGTAAATGTTATCGCTCCAAAAACTTTAATGCCAGAGTCAATTGAAGAACTTGGTGTAAAAGCGTTCACAAGTATGAAAAAAGGTTTAGACTCTTGTGATATTGTAATGATGTTAAGACTACAAAATGAAAGAATGCAAGGTTCGTTCTTACCATCTAAAAGAGAATATTACGAATATTATGGTCTTACCCCTGATAAATTAAAATATGCAAGTAAAGATGCTCTTGTGATGCATCCTGGGCCAATGAATAGAGGTGTTGAAATTGATACTAAGCTGGCCGATGATATAAATGTAAGTTTAGTTAAAGAACAAGTAGAGCTTGGGGTAGCCGTTAGGATGGCGTGTTTGAAATTATATTGCAAATGAAAGAAAAAATACTTAAAAATTGTAGAATAATAGACCCCTCTCAAAATATAGATCAGGTTGGCAGTATATTGATTGATGCTAATGGTAAAATTAAAGACATAGGTAAAAACGTAAAAATTTCTAAACAAACTTCTAAAACCGAGGAATTAGATTTAAAAAATAAAGTTGCGATACCAGGTATCATAGATATGAATGTGTTTGTAGGTGAACCTGGCTTTGAGTATAAGGAAAATTTCAGAACTTTGACTCAGGCTGCTCTTTCTGGAGGAGTTACATCAGTTGTTACAATGCCTAATACCAAGCCGTTAATTGATAATGTTTCAATGGTTGACTTTATAATAAGAAGAGGAAGAGATAAATCAAATTTAAATATTTATCCTGCTGCTTGTTTAACTAGAGAAATGAAGGGTAATGAAATGGTAGAATTTGGTCTACTTTCAGATAAAGGAATAATTGGTTTTACTGACCCATATCAAGCAATACAAAACACAGAAATTATGTCTAGGATAATGGATTATGCATCTGACATGGGGGCCCTTATAATGCAGCATGTTGAAGATTACGAGCTTTCAAAAAATGGCTGTGTGAATGCGGGAGAAATTGCTACAAGATTAGGATTACAAAGTATACCATCAGTAGCCGAAAAAATTATTATCGAAAGAGATCTTACTTTATTGAGTGAATACCCCTGTAGATATCATATCAATCAAATTTCATCGGAAAAGTCAGTTGAGGTTATAAAAAAAAATAAGAAAAGTGGCAAAAAATTTACCACGGGTGTTTCTATAAATCATTTATGCTTGAATGATAACGATATTGGTGATTTTAAAACTTTCTTAAAATTTTCACCACCTCTTAGATCAGAGGACGATAGAAAATCTCTAATTAATGCCATAAATGTCGGATTGATTGATGTTATTGTTTCTACTCATAAACCTGAGGATGAAGAGAGCAAGAGGCTTCCATTCGCTCAAGCAGCTACTGGATCAATTGGCACAGAAACATTATTATCTCTAGCGCTTGAACTTTACCATAATAAATCAATTGAGCTCAAGAAGCTAATAGAAATGCTTACAATTAATCCAGCAAAAATACTTAAAATTGAAAAGGGAACTTTAAAAGTGGGATCAGATGCTGACATCTGTGTATTTGACCTGGATAAGCCTTGGAAAGTTGATGCTAATAAACTTAAGTCAAAGTCAAAAAATGCTGCAATTGAAAATAGGACACTACAAGGAAAAGTATTAATGACCTTCTTAGCAGGCAACCTAGTATTTGAAAATTAAATGCAAGAAACTATCACTATTATTTTGTATTCTTATTTATTGGGTTCAGTTCCATTTGGATTTATTCTTTATAAAATATTTAAAAAAAAAGACATCAGAGAGTCAGGCTCAGGAAATATTGGAGCAACGAACGTCATAAGATCAGGTAATAAAGTGCTAGGTGTGTTTACACTAATTTTAGATTGTGCAAAAGGGTTTCTTGCTGTTGTTATTACAAAACAATATTACCTGGATTACTTTACTCTCTCGGCTTTTTTTGTTTTTATCGGCCACTTATTTCCTATTTGGTTAAAATTTAAAGGTGGTAAAGGAGTTGCTACTTACTTGGGTGTACTTTTTGCAGTTAGTTATTTACTACCCTTAATATTTATTGTGACATGGTTAATAATAATTTATGTCTCAAGATACGTATCCTTAGCTTCAATAATTTCATCTTTGGTAGTTTTAATCTCAAACCTTATTTTAAATATAATAGATCAATCAATCATTTTGTTTTTATTTTGGATACTAATTGTTTATAGCCATAGATCCAATATTTTGAGATTAAATGCTGGGCACGAAAATAAAATAAATCTTTAATTTCAACGTTTTTTAAACATTAGATTAAATATGTTTGACAAAGCTTAGTTTATTAAAATAAAGATAGACATCATGAATCTCGTTGTTGTGGAAAGTCCGGCAAAAGCTAAAACCATTAATAAATATTTGGGTAAAGATTATATAGTTTTAGCTAGTTACGGACATATAAGAGATTTGCCTTCTAAAAATGGCTCAGTGGATCCTGAAAAAAATTTTGAAATGCAGTGGGAATTAGATGCATTTTCAAAAAAATATTTAAAAGAAATTACTGATGCTGCAAAAGAAAGTGACAAGATTATTCTAGCAACAGATCCAGATCGTGAAGGTGAAGCTATTGCGTGGCACGTCAAAAAAGTTTTAGAAGATAAAAAATTATTAAAAGGACGAAAATTAGAAAGAGTAGTTTTTAACGAAATTACAAAAAATGCGGTTTTAAATGGTATTAATAATCCCAGACAAATTGAAGATACTTTAGTTAATGCTTACCTCGCAAGAAGAGCATTAGATTATCTAGTTGGTTTTAATATCTCCCCAATCCTATGGACCAAACTCCCTGGCTCTAAGTCGGCTGGACGAGTACAATCAGTAGCTTTAAAACTAATTACAGAGAGAGAACATGAAATAGAATCTTTTAAGCCTGATGAGTATTGGAGTTTAAATATAAACTTTCAAGATTCTAAATCAAATATAATTAATTCAAAAATTAATATTTTTGAGGGTAATAAAGTTGAAAGATTTACTTTTAAGAATAAAGATTCCATAAATAAAGCATCAGAAATAATTAAAAATAAAAAATACTCAATCAAAGATGTAACAAGCAAAGTTTATAAACGTAATCCACTTGGACCTTTTACTACTTCAACTTTACAGCAAACAGCTTCAGGGAAATATGGATTTGGTGCCTCACGAACAATGCAGATTGCTCAAAGACTTTACCAAGGAGTTGATATCGATGGTGACTCGATTGGACTGATTACTTACATGAGAACTGATGGGACAAATATATCCAAGGAAGCGGTTTCAGGATTTAGAAAATTTATTGAAGATAATTATGGAAATAAATATTTACCAAGTGTTCCTAATAGTTATGCTGGAAAAAAAGCCAAAAATGCTCAGGAGGCCCATGAAGCTATTCGACCCACTGACATTAAAAAAAAACCAAATGATTTGAAAAAATATTTAAGTACAGATCAGTTAAAATTATACGATTTGATTTGGTCACGTGCGCTTTCCTCACAAATGTGCCCTGCTGAATTTGATAGAAGCTCAATACAAATAGTTTCTGATGATGGGTCCGCCTCTTTTAATGCAAGCGGATCAGTAATAAAATTTGATGGATATTTAAAAGTTTATAAAATGCCTGATAACGATGAAGATACAAAGAATATTTTACCTGTCGTAAAAATTGGTGATAATGTAAATATAAAGGAATTGATTGATGAGCAACATTTTACTAACCCCCCTCCTAGATACTCTGAGGCCAGCTTAGTAAAGAAATTAGAAGAACTTGGAATAGGTAGACCCTCTACATATGCGAGTATTATATCTGTACTATCTACAAGAAATTATGTGGAGTTACTTAACAAAAGATTTTATCCGACTGATAGGGGAAAACTTTTATCAGCCTTTTTAGAAAAACTTTTTGCAAAATATGTAGATTACAACTTTACCGCTGATTTAGAGGATCAATTAGACGATATCACTAGTGGCAAAGCAGACTATAAAAAAGTTTTGGAAAATTTTTGGAAAGATTTTTATTCTAATGTGGGGTCAGTGAAAGAAATTAGAACCCGTGAAGTTTTAGATATGTTGAATGAAAGCCTTGGAGATCTTGTTTTTGACAAGGATAAAGATGATCAAATTGACCGAAATTGTAAGGCCTGTCAAAATGGGACTTTAAGTCTTAAAAATAGTTTCAGAGGTGGTGCCTTTATAGGCTGCTCAAATTATCCTGACTGTAAATTTACTAGACCACTGTCTAAAGTCAAAGCCTCGCAAATGTTAAATTTATCTGAGCCAAAATTAATTGGTCAAAATGCTGAAGGTAAAGATATTTATCTTAAAAACGGTAGGTTTGGTCCATATCTACAATATGAAATAGTCCCTCAAGTCAGAGAGGATAAACCTAAAAGAAAATCAAAAAAAACTAAAGAAAATGAAAATTTTAAGAATGTTTCAATTCCAAAAGGATTAGATATAAATGATGTAGATTTAGAAAAAGCAAAATATCTATGTTCTCTTCCAAAAATTCTTGGTAAACATCCAGATTTAAATGAGGATATAACAGTAAATGTTGGTCGATTTGGTCCGTATTTAAAATGTTCTAATAAATCAGCCAGGTTAGAAAGTGTGGAAGATTTATTTACAATAGGCCTTAATAGAGCAATTACTTTAATTACAGAAGCAAAACCTGGTAGAATTTCTTCTTCTGAAATTAAAAATTTAGGAAGTCATCCAGAAGATAAGAAACCTGTTAGGGTTATGAAGGGTCAATATGGTCCTTATATAAAATATAAATCTATTAATGCAACAATTCCTGAAGATAAAGACCCAAGTGAATTAACAATGGAAGAAGCCTTAATTTTAATAGAAAAAAGAAAAGAATATGATAAAAATAAAAAAAAGAAAAAAAAATGAAACTATATTTAACTATATTCTCAATATTTCTTTTATCTTTTAATTTAAACTCATCTGAGAAAGATTGTGGAAATTTATCTAAAAAAGAAAAGGTTGAATGTGTGGCAAAAAAAATAGGAAAAAGTACTAAAGAAAAATTTACTCCAATAGATAATAAATTTAAAGAAACGCACAAATCAATTAGTGAAAAAACTTCTGAAACAGAGAAAAAAATATTTAAAGGGTTTAAAAATGTTTCTAATAAAATTTCTGAAAATAAATATATAAAGAAAATAAAAGAGAAAAATAAAGAATTTAATGAAAAAGCCAAGTCAAAAAATTAAAGAATTAAACTTAGTTATACCCAAGGCTCCAGAACCTGTTGGTTCATATGCTGCATTCGTACGAACAGGAAATTTAATTTTTATCTCTGGGCAATTACCAATAGACTCAAGTGGTAAAATTACGAAAGGTAAAATTGGAGATCAGCTAAATATAGATCAAGGTCAAGATGCAGCTTATTTATGTGCACTGAACATAATTGCTCAAATAACCAAAGCTTTAGAGGGAGATATTGATAAAGTTAGTAAATGTATAAAATTAACTGGCTACGTCAATTCAGTAGATGATTTTGTAGAACAACCAAATATAATAAATAAAGCTTCAAATTTGATTACAAATATTTTTGGTGATTATAATATGCATTGTAGAGCAGCCATAAGTTCGAATTCACTACCGCTTGGAGCAGCAGTAGAAATTGATGCAATTTTTGAAATTAGTCAGTAAGAGGACGGCCAATAGAAAAATACTTAATGTTTTCTCTTTTCATCTCTTTGAGACTGTAAAGATTTCTTAAATCGTATACCGAAAAATTTCTTTTTTTTATAATCTTTTTAAACTCCAGAGATTTAAATTCATCCCATTCTGTATGTAAAATAACTAAGTCTGAGTTTTTACAATTTTCTTTAATATTATCTACAAATTTACAATTTTTTATTTTTTTAAAGTTTTTTTTAGGCCCGGATGGATCATAATAATTAACAAAAGCTCCTTTTTTACATATATGGGGTATCATTTTAAGACTTACAGAATCTCTCATGTCATCTGTATTCGGCTTAAAAGTTACACCTAAAAAGGATATTCTTTTATTTTTAAAAGTTCCTAAAATTTTTTTGATGTTTTGTGTGTGAAGTTTTTTTCTATTATCATTAGATTTTATCACACTTCGTACAATTGATAAGTTAATACCATACTTATCACCCGTTGAAACCAAACCCTTAGTATCCTTAGGAAAGCAAGATCCGCCATATGCAGGTCCAGGCCTTAAAAACCGACTTCCAATTCTATTATCTGAGCCCATTCCAAGGGAAATATCTTCAATATTTATACCTGATTTTTCACATAAATTTGCAAGCTCGTTTATAAATGTAATTTTAGTTGCTAGAAAAGCGTTAGATGCATATTTTATAAGTTCTGCTCCTCTTCTAGAAGTTGTAAAAAATTTAGCTCCCTTATTTAATAAGGGCAGGTAAAGTTTTTTTAAAGTTGTAAATACTCTTTTATTATTTGAACCCACTACTATCCTATCAGGAAATCGAAAATCTCTTATAGCCTCACCCTCTCTCAAAAATTCAGGATTCGAAATTACATCAATAATCCTTTTTTTTCTTTTAAGCATTTTTTCTATTTTATCACCAGTTCCTACTGGAACAGTTGATTTAGTGATTAAAATTTTTTTAGATTTAATATTTTTCAAAATATCTTTTACTGCAGCAAAGACATATTTAAGATTTACATCTTTTGAATTATTCTTATTTGGTGTTCCCACACAAATAAAAATTAAATCGGATTTTTTTATTGCCTCTTCTATTTTTGTAGTAAATTTCAATCTGCCAGCCCTAAAATTAACTTTTATTAATTCATCCAAACCCGGCTCATAAATAACTGATTTGCCATGATTCAATTTTTTTATTTTCTCTACATCCTTATCAACACAATAAACAGTATTGCCTAAATCGGCAAAACAAGTGCCGCTTACTAACCCAACATATCCGGTACCAATCATGCATAATCTCATCTAAAATCTCTCTATAATTTTTTTCCTGAATTTATATAACCGTTCATTGTCCCGCAATCTAAATATTCTCCCTTAAAAATACATCCATGAAAAATTTCATTTTTTTTTATCATATTTCTTATTGCATCTGTTATATGTATTTCTCCACCTTGTCCTGGTCTTAATTTTTTAATCTCAGTAAATATTTTTTTGGGAAGTATATATCTCCCAATAATCGCAAAATTAGAATTTACCTCGTTTATTTTTGGCTTTTCTATAACGTTGTTAATCCTAAAATTAAACTTATTATTTTTTTTATATGATAATATTCCCCATCTAGAAACTTCTTTTTTTGGAACTTTTTTTGTGGCAATAACTGATGATTTTGTTTGATTATGTAATTTGATCATTTCTATAGAACAATTTTTTTTAATTATCAAGTCGTCGGGGAGCAACATTAAAAAATAGTTATCTTTAATGTATTTTCTACATTTTAACACTGCATCACCGGTGCCCCTAGGTTTATTTTGGTAAACGAATGTAATCATTTTCTTAAATTTTTTAATTTTTTTGTATTCATTTTCTAATCGCTTATCTCTCTTTTTTTTTAAAATATTTTTGTACAATTTGTCATTAAAAAAATATTTCTTAATACTATATTTTTTATTTGATATAATTAAAATTACTCGTTTAATACCCGCTTCAATACACTCGTTCAATATGTGCTCTAAGTTAGGTTTGCCATTAATTGGTAGCAATTCTTTTGGAATAACGCTTGTTAAAGGTAATAATCTTGTGCCTAAACCCGCTAGTGGAATTATAGCCTGTTTTATCATATGTTTCTTTTACATATAATTGTCACACAATACAAATATAAATGAAAATATATAAAAATAAATATAGGCTGATAAATGAAATCAATAAATTCAAGAGTCTATCATTTATCCCCACTATGGGGGCTTTACATGAAGGACATATAAGTCTTATAAAAAAAGCCAGAAAAAAATTTAATAAAATTATAGTGAGTATTTATGTCAATCCAAAACAATTTGAAAATAAGATTGATTTTAAAAATTACCCTGTAAATTTTCAAAACGATATAAAATTATTAAAAAAAAACAAAGTTGATTATCTTTTTATTCCCAATTTTAAACAAATTTTTTCATTCAAACCTCGCCATAACATATATGTTGACAAATTTGAAAAAAAACTTTGCGGTAAACATAGAGCGGGTCATTTTAAGGGAGTTATTGAGGTAGTTAATAGACTATTAGAAATCATAAATCCAAGATTTTTATATTTAGGGGTTAAAGATTTTCAACAAATGGTATTAATAAAAAATCATATTAAAAAAACAAAAATTAAAACGAAAATTATATCATGCAAAACGATTAGAGATAAGAACGGTCTAGCCTTATCTTCTAGAAATCAACTTTTAAATACAAAAGAGAGAAAAATAGCCGGTAATATTGTAAATTTTTTGAAAAGAAATAAAAAAAGAATTAACTCTAAAAATATAAATAAATTCAAAATGGTTATTTTAAACAAAGGAATTAGTAAAATTGACTATGTAAAGATATTAAATGTTAAATCACTGAATTATGCCAATAGAGTAAATAAAAACTGTAGAGTATTTATCGCTTATTATATTAGAGAGATAAGACTAATTGACAATTTTTAATTCAAGAAAAAATAAGATCCAATACCCAAAAAGGATAAAAATCCAATAACATCAGTTATCGTCGTTACAAAAACACTGGAAGCGAGAGCTGGATCTATGTTTAGTTTTTTAAGAGAAACTGGGACTAAGATCCCAAACAGTCCTGCTACTATCATATTTAATATCATGGAAATTCCAATTAATAATGACAGACTGGTATCTTTAAACCATAATTGGACTATAAATGCGGTAATTACTGCAAAGATTAGTCCGTTTAAAATACCAATTAAAAATTCTTTTCCTACAACTTTATTAAAATTGCTTGATGATAATTCTTTTGTTGCTATTGCACGAATTGTAACTGCTAAAGTTTGCATTCCTGCATTACCACCCATTGATGCAACTATTGGCATTAAAAAAGCTAATGCCACCATCTGCTCTATAGAAGCACCAAATAAACTAATAACCCAAGTGGCTAGTAGTGCTGTAAAAAGATTTAGTAATAACCAATTAAATCTTCTTTTTGTTTTGACAACAACACTATCAGTAATTTCCTCATCACCCACACCCGCTAACCTTAAAACATCTTCTTCGGCTTCTTCTTGAACAACTGTAACTGCGTCATCAGCAGTTATCATGCCAACTAATTTATTATTCTTATTAACTACACCAGCAGAAACTAAGTTATAGTTTTCAAACGTATGGCCAACTTCTTCTTTATCCATATTGACTGATATTAAAACTGGCATTTCCCTCATAATAGAATTCATTTTTTTCTCTCTTGGTGTTCTTAATACTCTAGATGAAGGAACAGTTCCTATCGGTTTAAAATCATTATCAACTATAAAAATATCTAAAAATTCTTCTGGGAGTTCCTTGCTCTCTCTCAAATAATCAATTGTTTGACCAACTGACCAATCACTAGGCACAGCGGTAAATTCTCTCTGCATTATTCTTGCAGCGGAATCTTCAGGATAACTTAATCCCTCTTCAAGAAGAAATCTATCTTTTGGTGGAAGTTTATCTAAAACTAATTGTTTTTTATTACTTTCTAAATTTTCTAAAATTGAAATAGCATTATCCGACTCTAGTCTTTTTAGAATTTTAGATATTGATTCAATTGATAACATTTGTAAAAATTCTGTTTGTATCGACTCGTTTAATTCAACAAAAATATCAGGATCTATATTAAATTCCTCAATTTCAACTAATTTTGCTCTTGTTTCAAAACTTAGATTTTCGATTAAATTTGCTACATCTGAGGGATGCGAGTCTTTTAAAGTTTGATTCACAAAAGATATATCGGATAGATTTATCTTTTCGCTAAAAATGTTTATAAATTCCTTATTAAAATCAATATTAACTTTTTTATTTCCAATAGTTTTAAGAAAACTCATAAAAACCTCTAATTGTTTTGTGAGACTAATAGTTCATATAATGGTAAAATTCAATTTAAATGAGCATTGAAATTAAGATAAGCAACAAGCCGATTCCCTATAAATCAGCTATTAATTTTCTAGAAAAAAGAGTTAAAGCTATAAAAAACGGAAAAGAAAGTGATCTATTTTGGGTGCTTGAACATCCAACTGTGTATACTTCTGGTATAAGAGGTTCAAAAAGTGAAATTTTAGATAAGAAAATTAAAATCGTACATACAAATAGAGGTGGTAAGATTACTTTACATAGCAAGGGCCAAAAAATCGTCTATTTTGCAATAAACTTAAATAACAAGAAAAAGGATGTGAGAAAATTCATTAGTATGATTGAGGACGGCATTATTGAATTGTTAAAAATTTATAATATTAAAAGTAAAGTTGATAGAAAAAATATTGGTATCTGGGTCAATGATAAAAAAATTGCTGCTATCGGAATTAGAATAAGTAAATGGATAGCTTATCATGGTCTCTCAATAAATGTTAATAACAATTTAAAATTGTATGATAAAATAATACCTTGTGGTCTCGATAACAAAAAAATTACCTCAATAGTAGAGGAAACTGGTTCTGTGCCTAAAAACTTAAATAATAAATTAATTGAAATATTTAAAAAAAAAATTAGTACGTTTTAAAGTTTTTTTCTAAAAAAATTTGAAAGTTTTTATTATAAGGTGCTTTAAAGTTATATTTAATACCATTTATCATAAACTTAATCTTGTACGCATGTAACAGTAAATTTTTATTTTTATTAATATTTTTTTTTAGATAATATTTTTGATCATATAATATAGGATGATTTATATTAAATAATTGTTTTCTAATTTGATGTTTTCTTCCTGTTATTGGATTAATTTCTAGAAATGTTAAACCTTGTTTTTTTTTTAAAATTTTGAAATTTGATATTGCTTTTTGGATAATTTTTTTCTTATTTTCATAATATATAAGATCACTTTCTAATCTGTTTATTTTAGAAGTAAGCTCACCATGAACAATTGCGTGATATGTCTTATGAATTTTTCTTATTCTAAATAAACTTGTAAATAATTGAGCATATTTTCGATTTTTTGCAATTAAAAAAACTCCCGAGGTCTCTTTGTCTAACCGATGTACTATATAGGGTTTACTGTCTTTAAAATATTTTGTATTAGAAAGCATATCGATGATGTTTTTAAATGATTTTGTTCCAGATTGAACAGGTATACCACTTGGTTTGTTTATAACCAGAAAATTTTCATTATTCTCTAAAACAAAACTATCGTAAGTTTTTTTTTCACTGTTTGACGAAGTATATTTTGATTTTAATTGAGTTTTGTTAGCTTTTAGATTCGACAAATTAAATATTTCAACAACATCACCTGTTTTAAGCCTATAAGATGTTTTAATCTTTTTTTTATTTACTTTAATTTTTTTTTTTCGTAAAAATTTTTCTATTAAAGATTGGGGTAAATTAATAATTTTTGACTTAAACCATTTATCAAAACGGGTTTTATTATAGCTTTCATCTATAATATAACTCTCTTGCATTTATATTTTTATTATTTTTTTTTTTTAGTTTCTGGAGGAGTCTGGCTTGATGACTCATTTTTTTCTTTAATTTGATCAGACTTTTTCTTAGGTTTATCAATTAATTTAGCTTCTCTATTTCTGTCAACTAATTCTATTAATGCCATAGGGGCATCATCGCCGGTCCTAAAACCAGCTTTTAAAACTCTAGAGTATCCACCTTTACGGTTCAAATATCTTTTCGATAATTCACCAAAAACTTTTGAAACTGATTTCTTATCTTGTAATTTTGAAAATAATCTTTTCTTGTTACTAAGTTGATTTTTTTTTTCCTAAAGTGATTACTTTGTCAATCTGTGGTTTTAATTCTTTTGCTTTTGGGAGCGTAGTAATTATTTGTTCATACTTTATTAATGAATTAAGCATATTTTTGAACAATGCTTTTCTGTGTTCAGTTGTCTTATTTAATTTCCTATAACCAAGTCCGTGTCTCATTAATAATTATTTTCTTCAAGTTTTTTAGACATTTCAGCAATATTATCCGGTGGCCAATTCGGTATTTCCATGCCTAAATATAGAGACATTGTGCTTAAAACTTCCTTAATTTCGTTTAAAGATTTTCTTCCAAAATTAGGCGTTCTAAGCATTTCAGGTTCTGTCTTTTGAACTAAGTCTCCTATATAAATTATATTATCGTTTTTTAAACAATTCATAGATCTCACAGACAATTCAAGTTCCTCGACTCTTTTTAATAAATTTTTGTTAAATTCAGGTTCTGTAGATTTAATTTCTTTTACTACTTCTTTTGGATCTTCAAAATTTACGAACATTGAGAGCTGATCTTGAAAGATTCTTGCTGAGTAGGCAATGGCATCTTCTGCGGCTACAGTGCCATTTGTTTCAACGGTCATGACTAATTTATCATAGTCAAGAGCACTTCCTGCTCGAGTATTTTCAATAGCAAATGACACTTTTTTTACTGGACTAAAAAGTGAGTCAATTGAGATTAATCCTAAAGGGCTTTCCTCAGATCTATTTTTTGGTGCTGGCACGTAACCTTTGCCATTATTTACGATTAACTCCATATGAAAATGTGTCTTTTCGTCTAAATTACAAATTGTTAATTCTGGATTTAAAATTTCAATCTCAGGGACTAAAGTTATATCTTTAGCCTTTACTTCTTTTGGGCCTTTTATATCTAAAACAACTTTTTTTGAACCACTAGCGCTAGATCTTATTGCTAAGTTTTTAACATTTAAAACTATATCAGTCACATCCTCTCTTACGCCTTTTATTGAGGAAAACTCATGTAATACTCCATCAATTTGAATTGCGGTTACTGCCGCACCTTGTATCGAAGATAATAAAATTCTTCTAAGTGAATTTCCAATAGTTTGTCCAAAACCTTTTTCTAAAGGTTCAGCTGTTACTTTAGCAATTGATTTATCATCGTTACTAGTTATCTCAAGTTTGTTTGGTTTAATAAGTGACTTCCAGTTTTTATCTATAACATTTGAAGTGTTTTCCATTATACTCTCCTTCTTTTTGGTGGTCTTGCTCCGTTATGTGGCATTGGTGTGGTGTCTTTTATTGAAAGAATCTTAAAACCTCTTGATTGAAGTGATCTTAATGCCGTCTCTCTGCCTGAGCCGGGTCCTTTTACTTGTACAGTTAATGTTCTTAGTCCTTGTTCGTATGCTTTTGAGCCAGCATCGTCAGCTGCGACTTGTGCAGCATATGGTGTGGATTTTCTGGAACCTTTAAAACCTTTGGCTCCCGCTGATGACCATGATATCACATTACCATTTTCATCAGCTATTGATACAATTGTATTATTAAAAGTCGAATAAACATAAGCTATTCCATTAGAAATATTCTTTTTAATTTTCTTTTTTTTCTTTTTAACTTCAGTTGGTTTTTTTATTGGCTCAGAGTTACTTTTGTTTTCCTCTTTTGCAGACTTAATCTTTTTACTCATTTATCTATTATCCTATTTCTTCAATGGTGTTAATTTTTTTCCTGCTATTGCAATAGCTTTACCTTTTCTAGTCCTAGCATTGCAGTGAGTTCTTTGACCTCTCACAGGTAATTTTTTTTTATGTCTACTGCCTCGATATGTGGCTAGATCAACTAATCTTTTAATATTGACAGAAGTTTCTCTCCTCAGATCTCCCTCGACTTTATAATTAGCGTCAATAAATTCTCTAATCTTTAGAACTTGATCTTCTGTAAGTTGATTCACTCTTGTGCTTTTAGATATTTCAAGTTTTTTACAAATATTTTTTGAAGTGTGTAAACCTATCCCGTGGATATATGTTAATGCAACACTGACTACTTTGTTTTGGGGAATATTTATTCCTGCTATTCGAGCCATATTTTATTGAGTTTTTTTTAAGCGTATTTATATAGCGTTATTGTTCAAAATCAAGCCTCTATAAGTTCAATAATATCGCCTATTTCCTTATTAATTTCCTCTATTTTTTGCTCTCCATTTACCTCTTTTATTAAATTATGTTTTTTATAATATTCTAGTATTGGTTTTGTAGATTGTTCGTAAGTTTCAAATCTTTTAATAGCTATCTCCTCACTATCATCTGATCTTTTTTCTTGAGCTTGTCTTTCCGAAATCCTCTTTTTGATTGTTTGTAAGCTTACAGATAATTTAAGAACAAAATCAACTTTTTGATCATAGTTTTTTAATAATAAGTCAAGACTTTGTGCTTGTGATAAAGTTCTGGGATAACCATCAAAAATAATTTTATTTTTATAAAGATCATTTGATACAAATTTTTCTATTAAATTACCAACTATATCATCTGAAACTAAACCTCCAGAATTTATAATTGATGAAATTTTTAATCCCAATTCTGTTTTATTTTTTATCTCATTACGTAATAGATCTCCGGTTGATAATTGATGTAAATTGAATCTATTTGCAATGTATTTTGATTGAGTGCCTTTACCAGCTCCAGGTGGGCCAAAAATTATTAAATTCATTTGACTATTTACCAAACTTAGTTTTTCTTATTAATGACTCATATTGAGAGCTCATTAATCTTGTTTGCACTTGGGTCACAGTATCCATTGCGACAACAACAACAATTAAAATTGAAGTCCCGCCTAAGTAAAATGGTATTGGATATTTTGCTATCAAAAACTCTGGCATTAAACATACTATTGTCAAATAAATTGATCCTATAGTTGTCAATCTTAATAAGATGCTCTCTATATATTCTGCTGATCTTTCACCAGGTCTTATACCTGGGATATAACCACCATACTTCCTTAAATTTTCTGCAGTTTCTTTTGGATTAAAAACTATCGACGTATAAAAAAAGGAAAAGAAAATTATTCCTGATGCATACAAAATCATATACATCGGTTGGCCTTGAGTAAATAATGAAGAAATATTTAAAAAGGTTTTTGACTCAGATAATCCAAAATTAGATAAAGTGATAGGTAGAAGCAGTAGTGCAGATGCAAAAATTGCTGGTATTACCCCAGCAGTGTTAATTTTTAATGGGAGATGAGATGATTCACCACCATAAATTTTGTTACCTACTTGTCTCTTAGGATAATTTATCAAAATTTTTCTTATCGCTCTCTCAAAATATACAATAAATAAAACTGTTATAATAACTAAGATAAAAATACCAACAATCATTACAGCTGATAAAGCTCCAGTCCTACCTAATTCAAAAGTAGAAGCTAGAGCTCGTGGTATCTCCGCAACTATACCAGAAAAGATAATTAAAGAAATTCCGTTACCGACGCCTCTTAAGGTAATTTGTTCCCCTAACCACATTAAAAAAGTTGTGCCGGCTACCAAGGAAACCATGGTTGTTACTCTGAAATTAAGACCTGGATCAATAACAATGTTTCCTGCATTTTCAAGACCAACTGATACTCCATATGCTTGAAGTATAGCAATCAAAACTGTTCCGTATCTTGTAAATTGAGTAATTTTTTTTCTTCCAAGCTCACCTTGTTCTTTCAAACTTTTAAAATAATCTGAAACACCTGTAAGAAGCTGAACTATGATAGAGGCTGATATATATGGCATAATTCCTAATGCAAAAATTGCCATTCTAGTAACAGCGCCTCCCGAAAACATATTAAACATTCCTAACAACCCCTGTTGACTTGAGGCCATTATTTCTTTCAATGCGTTTGGATCAATTCCTGCCAAAGGTATATAAGTACCAAGCCTGTAAATCATTAAGATTAGTATGGTAAAGAATATTCTTTTTCTTAAATCATGAGCCTGACTAAATGCACCTGCAGCTATATTTTCACTAGACATCTTTTATTTTTTTAAAATATTTACTTTTCCACCAACTTTTTCAATTTTAGATTGGGCTTGTTTGGATAAAAAATTAGCTGTTACGTCTAATTTAGTTTTTAAATCGCCGCTACCAAGAATCTTTAATTTTTTGTATTTTTTATTAATAATATTCTTTTCTTGAAGCTGTTTTAAATCAATGGGGTTTTTTAAAGTTTTTCTTTTATCCTTTACAAAATTTTCGATGGATGAAATGTTAATTATTGCAACATCATTTTTTTTGAATGACTTAAATCCTCTCTTTGGTAATCTTCTATATAATGGCATCTGACCCCCTTCGAAACTTTTAATCGCTACACCTCTTCGTGACTTTTGGCCTTTGTGTCCTCTACCAGATGTTTTTCCTTTGCCAGTACCTATTCCTCTACCTGGTCTAATTTTTTTTTTATTGGTTTTTATCAATCCATTTAATAACATTAATCGCTCTCCCTTTTAGAAATTATTTCTGAAATTTTTTTTCCTCTAATTGCAGAAAGTATTTTTGGCGAACTTTGTGATCTTAATCCCTTCACGCAAGCTTTTAAAACATTGTAGGGGTTGGAAGAACCTAGAGATTTTGCAACAACATCTTGAATACCTAAAACCTCACATACTGATCTTATTGGTCCACCAGCAATTATACCAGTACCTGAAGGGGCTGAACGAAGGAATACTTTTCCTGAACCGTTTTTACCAGTAACATCATGATGTAAAGTTCTACCATCTTTTAATGGAATTTTTTGCTGGTTTCTTTTTGCAACTTCTGTCGCTTTTTTAATAGCATCTGGTACTTGTTTGGATTTTCCTTGTCCAATACCAATAGATCCCTTTTGGTTCCCAACTACTACCAATGCAGCAAATCCAAATCTTCTTCCACCTTTAACAACCTTGGTTATTCGATTTATTGCTACTAATTTTTCTTTATATTCATTTTCACTCATATTAAAATTTTAGTCCATTTTTTCTTAAAGAATCTGCTAAAGATTTTACTCTTCCATGATACTTATATTCACCACGATCAAAATAAACATTTTGAATTTTTTTCTCTTTTGCACGTTTTGCAAGAACTTCTCCAATAAGATTTGATATTTCCACTTTTTTAACCTTTTTATTTTTAATTTCTTTTTCTCCTGATGATGCTGAAACAAGAGTTTTCATAATCTTATCATCGATGATTTGAGCAGAGATATTTTTCAATGACTTGTAAACGCTTAATCTATATCTGTTTCGATTTACGTCTTTAAGTTTCTTTCTATTCCTAAGTTTTCTTTTTTTATCTTTACTTAATTTTTTCATGTTATTTCTTTTTACCCTCTTTTCTTAGCACAAATTGTCCTTTCTCTTTTATGCCTTTAGCTTTATAAGGTTCTACAGGCTTTAGAGATTTGATATCTGCTGTGACTTTTGAAACTAATTCTTTATCCACACCACTAATCTTGATAATTGTTTGTTTTTCAACTGTTATTTTGATTTCCTTTGGAATTTTAAAATTTACATCATGACTAAATCCAATTTGTAAATTTAACAGCTCTCCTTTTAAATTTGCTCTAAAACCAACACCATTTAATTCTAAAATTTTTTCATGACCTTTGGAAACTCCTTCTACAGCGTTATTTACTAAACTTCTGAATGTTCCCCATAAAATAGAAGTTTTTTTATCAACATTTTTAGCTAAAGGTTTAATCTCAAATTCATTTTTATCATTAATTGATGATGAAAAAATTTTATCATTAATAGATAATGTTTTAGATCCCTTTGGACCTTTAATTGTTAATTGACCACCCGCTATTGAAATAGATGAGTCTTTTGGAACTAATATATTTTTTTTACCTATTTTCGACATATTTAAAACACCTTACAAATTATTTCTCCGCCTATATTTTTTTTTCTTGCCTCTGTATCAGACATAATGCCTTTTGAGGTTGATAGAATAGCTAATCCTAAACCATTTTGAATTTTCGGTATACTTGACGCTCTAGAATAAACTCTTCTTCCGGGTTTTGAAATTCTTTTTATTTCTTTAATTACTGGTAATCCCTCATAATATTTTAGGTTAACTTTCAAATCTTTTTTATTATTTTTATTATCCTCAACTAAAAAATTGTTAATATATCCCTCTGATTTTAAAACCTCTAAAATTTTTAATCTAAACTTCGATGCAGGCACTTTAATAGTATCAAGTGAACGCATTTGTCCATTTCTTATTCTTGTAAATAAATCTCCTATTGGGTCCATTAAACTCATATTTTTCCTCCTACCAGCTTGATTTGATTACACCAGGTATTTTTCCATCAGAAGCCATGTCTCTTAATGCTATCCTGGAAATTTTTAATTTTCTATAAACGCCGTGTGGTCTACCTGTTATCTCACATCGATTTCTTACCCTAATCCTTGAAGAATTCTTAGGTAATTTATTAAGCTTCAATTGCGCAGCAAATCTTTCTGAAAGCTCAAGTTTTTTATTGTTAATTATTTTTTTTAAAGCTGCTCTTTTTTTTGCGTATTTTTTTGCAAGTCTAATTCTTTTTAAATTTTTTTGGATTGCACTCTTTTTTGCCATTAATACCTCATTTTTTTATTTTTGTTATTGGAAAGTTAAATTCTTTTAAAAGCTCAAACGTTTCCTCAGTTTTTTTTCCCGATGTGACTATTGTAACATCCAGGCCTCTAATTTTATCCACTTTGTCAAAGTTTACTTCGGGAAAAATAATATGCTCTTTTATACCAAAACTAAAATTTCCAGATCTATCTATACCTTTTGGACTTAAACCTCTAAAATCTTTAATTCTTGGTAGAGCAATGTTTACTAATCTATCAACAAACTCGTACATTTTTTTTGCTCTTAAAGTTACTTTCACTCCAGCGCTAGTACCTTTTCTTGTTTTAAAATTTGAAATTGATTTTTTAAATTTTGTTACAACAGCTTTCTGACCAGTTATTGATGTCATGTCATCAAGGCAAGTTTTTAATTTTTTACTATCAGATGCATCTTCGCCCAGCCCCATGTTTAAAACTATTTTCACTAAACGAGGAATTTGATGTTTATTTTTATAGCTTAATTTATTCATTAAATTTTTACTAATGTCACTTTCATATTGTTTTTTTAATCTGGGTATCATTTTTTAATTTCTTTCTTTTTCGTTTTTGTATCTAAATTTTTAACATTAGATAGATTTATAAAATTTTCTTTTTGTATAATTCCACCTTTATTTTCTTTTGTAGGTTTCATATGTTTTTTAATCATATTGATCGACTTTACTTTTACTAAATTTTTCTTTCTCAATATTTCTAAAATTTCACCAGTCTTACCTTTGTCTTTTCCTACTAAAATTTTTACCTGCATCCCTTTTTTAATCGACATTTTAAATTACCTCTGGTGCCAATGAAATTATTTTAGTATGTCCCTTAACTCTAAGTTCTCGAGTTACCGGTCCAAATATCCTAGTTCCTATTGGCTCTCCTTTTTCATCTGTTAAAACTACTGCGTTAGTATCAAATTGTATTTTTGACCCATCGTCTCTAAAAATTTCTTTTTTTGTTCTCACTACAACTGCTTTGTGCACTGCACCTTTCTTTACTTTACCTTTTGGTATTGCGTCTTTGACGCTAATAACTATGACATCACCAACTCCGGCGTATCTTCTTTTAGATCCACCCAAAACTTTAATACATTCTACTCTTCTAGCTCCAGTATTATCTGCAACTGACAATTCTGTTTGTATTTGTATCATTTATCTATTACCTGCCATGTTTTCTTTTTTGAAAAAGGTTTGCTCTCGATAATTGAGACTTCCTGGCCTTTTTTAAATTTATTATTTTCATCGTGCGCATGATATTTTTTTGATCTAGTTATTACTTTGCCATAAAAAGGATGTCTAAATTTTCTTATTACCTCAACAACTATTGTTTTGTTATTGTTAGAGTTTACAATTTTTCCTTTAAGAATTTTTTTAGTCATTTTTATTCCTCATAATTGTATATAGTCTTGCAATATCTTTTTTAATCAAATTATATTTTGCTGGATTTTCTACTTGATTATTTATCTTTTTAAAACGTATGTTGAAAAGATCTTTTTTTAATAAACCTATCTTTTTTTCTGCCTGATCTTTTGTAAGTTTTTTGTTTTCTTTTTTAGTCATCATCTACCTTTTAATAAACTTTGTTTTTATTGGTAATTTTGCGCCTGCTTTATACAATGCTTCTCTTGCAACCTCTTCTGTAACTCCATCAACCTCAAAAATAATTCTGCCAGGTTTCACTCTACAAGCATAATATTCAGGTGAGCCCTTCCCTTTTCCCATACGAACTTCTGTTGGTTTTTTTGAAACTGGTATGTTTGGAAAAACCCTAGTCCAAACTTTTCCTGTTCTTTTCATATATCTTGTTAATGCAACTCTAGCAGCCTCAATTTGCTTACCTATTACCCTCTCAGGCTGTAGTGCTTTTAATCCATATTGCCCATAATTTAACTTTATAGCTCTAGACGCTTTACCGTGAATTCTTCCTTTAAACGCTTTCCTATATTTAGTTCTTACTGGTTGTAGCATTTTTTACCTTTTCAATTTTTTGTTTTTCTACATCTTTTTCGAATACTTCACCCTTATAAATCCAGACCTTTATTCCAATAATACCGTAAGTGGTGAGCGCTTCTGAGAAACCGTAATCAATATTCGCTCTCAGAGTATGTGATGGAATACTACCCTCTCTTAACCACTCTGTTCTTGCTATCTCATTGCCAGCTAATCTACCACTTACCATAACTTTAATTCCTTTAGCATTTAACCTCATCGCGGATTGCATTGCTCTCTTCATGGCCCTTCTGTATGCTATCCTTTTAACTAGTTGTTGAGATATATTTTCTGCTACCAAATTAGCGTTTAATTCAGGTTTTTTAACTTCTTTTATATTAACTGTAACTTCATTGTCAGTTATCTTCATAATGTTCTTCTTTATTTTTTCAATATCAGCACCTTTTTTTCCAATTACAAACCCAGGTCTAGACGTATGTATTGAAACAGTACATTTTTTTGATGACCTCTCAATAACGACTTCAGAAACTCCAGAATTTGTAATATTTTTTTTGATATAGTTTCTAATCTTGAAGTCCTCAATTAAATATTTTCCAAAATCTTTCTTTTTTGCAAACCAGGTTGAATCCCAACCACGATTAATGCCAAGTCTTAGACCAATAGGATTAATTTTTTGGCCCATTTTTAACTTCCTTTCTTTCTTCTAAAACAATTGTAATTCTGCTGTAAGGCTTTTTAATTGGACTGGCTCTACCTTTTGCTCTAGGCCTAAATCTTTTCATTACTATAGACTTACCTACATATGCCTCCTTTATAAAAAGCTGATCAATATCAAATTGATTATTGTTTTCAGCATTTGCGATTGCCGACTTAACAGTTTTACTTACATCTTTAGCAATTCTTTTTCTTGCAAACTCTAAGTCTCGAATAGCCAAATCCGCTTTTTTTCCTCTTATAAAGTCAAGAACCAATGAAAGTTTTCTAGGACTTGATCTTACATTTTTATTCACGGCCTTAATTAAATTTTCATTTTTTTGCATCAGTTTTACTTTCTGTTGGTTTAGCTTTAGTTGTTTCAGCTGAGGCTTTCTCTGCTGCAGCTTTTTTATCTGCCGGAGTATGACCTTTAAAGGTTCTTGTAGGTGCAAATTCACCAAGTTTGTGACCAACCATTTCCTCAGATATTGTTATTGGAATAAAAGTTTTACCATTATGGATCATAAAGCTATGTCCAACAAAATCAGGTATTATTGTTGAATTACGTGACCAAGTTTTAATTGGCTTTTTATTTGAACCGTCTTTAAGTTTGTCAATTTTTTTTAACAAACTTGGATGCACAAATGGTCCTTTCCAAATAGATCTTGTCATTACTTTCTTTTTTTCCTTCTAGTTATTATTAGTTTGTCACTTCTCTTAGGTTTTCTTGTTTTTAAACCCTTTGCAGATTGACCCCATGGTGAAACAGGGCTTCTTCCGCCAGAAGTTTTTCCCTCACCACCTCCATGCGGGTGGTCAACTGGGTTCATAGCAACACCTCTTGATTGTGGTCTTCGACCTTTCCATCTATTTCTTCCAGCTTTTCCAACTTTAATATTTTTTTGATCAGGATTTGAAACTGTTCCTATTGTAGCAAGACACTCGCTTCTTACTTTTCTCGTTTCACCAGAAGCAAGTTTGATAATAGCATATTCACCGTCATATCCAGATAGAGTGACCGATGATCCTGCTGATCGAGCTAATTTTCCACCGTTACCAGGTATTAATTCGACATTATGAATTGAAGTTCCAGGTGGAATCTCTTTTAATTCCATACAATTTCCAATTTTGATATCAATATTTTTTCCTGCTTCTATCTTGTCCCCTTTTTTTAAACCTTGAGGGCAAATTATATAACTTCTCTCGTTATCCTCGTATTTAATAAGAGCAATGTGCCCTGTTCTGTTAGGATCATATTCAATTCTTTCAATTTCAGCTTTTATATTTTTCTTTTTTCTAAAAAAGTCGATAATTCTAAATTTATGCTTTACACCGCCACCTTTATGACGAGAAGTTATTCTTCCGTAATTGTTTCTTCCGCCCGTTGAATTTTGACCTTTTGTCAAAGGTTTGTACGGTTGACCTTTCCATAAATGGCTTTTATCGACTATCACCGTTCCTCTTGTTGATTTTGTATATGGTTTAAATGTTTTTAATGCCATTTTAAATTCCTGTTGTTAGGTCAATGCTTTGACCTTTTTTTAATGTTACTATTGCTTTTTTGTATCCTGTCTTTGTAGAAATCCTTCCTTGTCTTAATTTTTTTTTTGTTTTTGTATTAATTATGTTAACTTTTACGACCTTAACCTTAAAAATTTTTTCTATATTTTTTTTGATACTATTTTTATTGGCCCCCTTGTGTACTTTAAAAACAGTCTTGTTTTGTTCAGAAAGAATTGTAGCTTTCTCAGTGATAATAGGTTGTTTTATTGAGTCTATTGAATTAATTTTTTTCATCTAAAATCCTGTTTTGAATGTTCTTAATTGAACTTAATGTAAAAATAACATTTTTATATTTTAACAAATCGTAAACATTTGTCCCAATCTCATTTATTAATTTAAGGTCTCTAATATTCTTGACTGAACGATTTATATTATTAAACGTATTAGTGTCGGTTATTATGATAACATTTGATAATTTATTTGATGTTAAAAATTTATTAAATATTTTTGTTTTGGTAATTTTTTCTTTTATATCAGCTAAAATATGCAAGTTTTTATCTCCGTTTTTTTTTGATAAAGTTTGAGCCAGGGCCAATTTTCTAATTTTTTTATTTATTTTTTTTACCTTATAATTGCTTCCTTTGGGTCCATGAGCCACTCCACCTCCAACGAAAATAGGTGCTTTTCTGCTTGAGTGTCTGGCTCCACCACTACCTTTCTGCGGAACTATCTTTTTAGTTGAACCCACGACTTCATTCCTTTGTTTTGTTTTCGCGGTTCGTGGTTTTATATGGTTTAACTGCCAATCAATTACATATTTAATTAGTTTATGATTGACTTTTAAGTTTATAAGCTTATCTGAAACTTCAACTGTTTCTGATTTTGAATTATTTAAATTTAATACTTTTAATTTCATTTTTTCTTTTTACCTTTTTCAGACTCACTTTTTTTCATTTTTTCATCGTATTTTTGACTAATTGTTTTTCTCGTAACATTTTTTATGGAACTTCTTAGATAAACAGTAGAATTTTTAGAACCAGGTATTGATCCTCTGATATATAGTAAATCATTCTCTAGATCAGATTTAATAATTTCTAAATTCAACATTGTTCTATATTTGTCACCCATGTGACCAGCCATTTTTTTTCCTTTAAAAACTTTACCAGGATCCTGACGTTGGCCTGTTGATCCGTGAGATCGATGAGATACGGAAACCCCATGAGAAGCTCTCAGTCCTCCAAAATTCCATCTTTTCATAACTCCAGCAAATCCTTTACCAATAGTTTTTGATTTTATGTCCACAAACTTTTTATCTTTGAAAATTTCTAACCCAAATTCATTACCTTCTTTAAAATCTTCTGGTTTATCAATTCTATATTCTTTAAGAATTTTTTTTGCTTCTGTGTTTTTCTTTACAAAAAAACCTTTCATTTGTTTTGTAAGCTTAGAATTTTTAATTTTAAAATAACCGATTTTAACTGCATTATAACCACGTTTTTCCTTCGTCAGTACATCTATTACTCTTCCTTTTTCAATTTTAATCACAGTAACCGGTACTGACTGACCGCTCTTGAGAAACTCGCGTGTCATCCCCATTTTTGTTCCTATTAATCCAATGCTCATAATTATATCTTTATTTCTATATCCACTCCTGATGCTAAATCTAATTTCATTAAAGCTTCTACGGTTTGTGGAGTTGGTTCAATAATATCTATTAGTCTTTTGTGCGTTCTTTGTTCGAATTGTTCCCTACTTTTTTTATCAATATGAGGTGATCTCAAAACTGTAAATCTTTCTATTCTAGTTGGTAAAGGTATCGGTCCTTTGACTTGTGCGCCAGTTCTTTTAGCTGTATTAACAATTTCCTCAGTGGACAAATCTAATATCTTATTGTCGTAAGCTCTTAAATGAATTCTAATATTTTGATTTTCCATAATTATGCTAACTTTTTAGTTACCTCGTCTTGTACATTTTGTGGGACTTTGTCGTAATGGCTAAACTGCATTGTGTACTGAGCCCTTCCTTGTGTTGATGATCTAAGATTGTTTATGTATCCGAACATATTCGCAAGAGGCACTTTAGCGGAAATGACTGTTGCATTACCTCTCGGTTCAGTTGAGTCAACTTGACCTCTTCTACTATTCAGGTCACCTATCACATCACCCATAAAATCTTCAGGCGTTACTACTTCTACTTTCATTATAGGTTCCAAAAGTTTTAATTGAGCTTTTTGGCAAGCTTCTCTAAAACAAGTCCTACTTGCAATTTCAAAAGCTAGAACACTCGAGTCCACATCGTGATGAAGTCCATCTAAGATTGTAACTTTGTAATCTATTAATGGAAAGCCAGCTAAAATTCCATTATCTGCTACACTCTCGACCCCTTTTTCTACTCCAGGGATAAATTCTTTTGGAATAGCACCACCTTTAATTTTATTTTCAATTTCTCTTCCTTTGCCAGGTTCTAATGGTTCAACATTCAATTTTACTCTTGCAAATTGACCAGCGCCACCACTTTGTTTTTTGTGTGTGTAATCCATTTCAGCGTTAGCTAAAATAGTTTCTCTATAAGCAACTTGTGGAGCTCCAACATTTGCCTCAACTTTAAATTCTCTTTTCATTCTATCTACAATAATATCTAAGTGTAATTCACCCATGCCTTTTATAATTGTTTGTCCTGACTCCTCGTCTGATGTGACTCTAAATGAAGGATCTTCTTTTGCTAATCTTCCGAGTGCTTCACCCATTTTTTCTTGATCGGCTTTTGTTTTTGGTTCAACAGCTATTTCGATAACTGGATCTGGGAACTCCATCGGTTCTAGCAAGACTGGCTTATCCTCGTCACATAAAGTATGACCTGTTATAGTGTATTTGAGACCGGCTAGAGCTACTATATCACCTGCATTAGCTTCTTTAATATCTTCTCGGCTATTAGCATGCATCAATAGCATCCTACCAACTCTCTCAGTCTTTTCTCTTGAAGAATTATATACTGCTGTACCTGATTTAAGAGTACCGGAATAAATACGTATAAAAGTGAGAGATCCGACAAATGGGTCGTTCGCTACTTTAAATGCCAATGCAGAAAAAGGTTGCTCATCACTAAATTTCATTTGTACTTTTTCTTCTGTATTAAGTTTAGTTCCTTCAATAGAACCTAGATCTTTTGGACTTGGTAGAAAATTTACTACTGCGTCCAACAACAATTGAACACCCTTATTTTTAAAAGCTGATCCTGTCAAAACTGGTACAAAACTAAAATTTAAACAACCTTTTCTAACACAGTCTATCAATTGTTTTTCAGTTATTTCTTTTCCATTTAGATACTCCTCCATAAGCTTTTCATCTTGTTCTACAGCGGTTTCGACTAGTTCCTGTCTATATTTGTTAGCAGAGTCTTTTAATTCGGCCGGTATTTCAATTTCTTGAAATTCAGCACCTAATTTTTCATCTTTCCAAACAACAGCTTTCATTTTTATTAAATCAATAACTCCTTTAAGTTCAGCTTCAACACCCACTGGTATTTGTAATACTAAAGGTTTTGAACCTAATCTATCTTTGATCATTTCAACACATCTAAAAAAATCTGCACCAGTTCTATCTAATTTATTTACAAAACAAATTCTTGGCACCTTATATTTATCTGCCTGGCGCCAAACTGTTTCTGACTGTGGTTCAACTCCTGCGACACCATCAAATACCGCAACTGCCCCGTCTAATACTTTAAGTGATCGTTCAACCTCGATTGTAAAATCTACGTGTCCTGGAGTATCTATTATGTTTATTCTATGATCTTTCCAAAAACATGTGGTAGCGGCAGAAGTAATTGTGATACCTCTCTCTTGTTCTTGCTCCATCCAATCCATAGTTGCTGCACCGTCATGAACTTCACCTATCTTGTGGCTTTTACCAGTATAATAAAGAATTCTCTCCGTTGTAGTTGTTTTTCCGGCATCTATGTGGGCCATGATCCCTATATTTCTATATTTATCTAATGAATATTTTTTTGACATGACTTTACCATCTAAAATGAGCAAAGGCCTTATTTGACTCGGCCATTTTATGAGTGTCCTCTCTTTTTTTTATTGCTGAACCTTTATTTTGTGAAGCATCTAGTATTTCGAAATAAAGCTTTTCTGACATCGATTTATTTTTTCTTTTTCTAGTGGCTTCTAATAACCATCTTAATGCGAGCGCTTGTCCTCTATTGGCTTTTACTTCAACAGGAACTTGGTATGTTGCCCCTCCCACTCTACGGGATCTTACTTCAATGTTGGGTTTTACATTGTTCACTGCATCGTTAAAAACTTTAATCGGATCATTTTTTCCTTTTTGTTTAATTTTTTCCAAAGCATCATAAAGAATTTTTTCTGCTGTCGATCTTTTACCATCATACATAATTGAATTTATAAATTTTGAAATAACGGGTGATCCATATTTTGGGTCAGCATAAATTTTTCTAATTGGTGATTTTCTTTTTCTAGACATATAAATTTATTTCGGTTTTTTTGTTCCGTATAAAGATCTTCTTTTTTTTCTATTAGCAACCCCTTGGGTATCTAAATTTCCTCTTAAAATGTGATAACGCACTCCTGGAAGATCCTTTACTCGACCTCCTCTTATCATTACAACTGAGTGTTCCTGCAAATTGTGACCTTCGCCAGGAATGTATGCCGTTACTTCAAAACCATTAGATAAACGAACTCGCGCAACTTTTCTTAAAGCTGAGTTTGGTTTCTTGGGTGTAGTTGTATAAACTTTAACACAAACGCCTCTTTTTAATGGTTGTCTTTGAAGCGCAGGAACTTTATTCCTTACCAAAGGTTTGACCCTAGATTTTTTTATCAACTGATTAATAGTTGGCATAATATATCTTTTAGATTTAAGAAATATAGATAGGACTTATATTTTATAAGTGTTTTAGCTAGTGTTTAAGGTTAAATACTACCTTACTTCTAACATCCAAAAGTGCGCTAAACTAACATTGAAGCGCTAAATGTCAATAATTAAAGCGAAATTATTATAGCTTATTCGGCTGGATTTGCAGGAGTTTCTAGCTCCTGTTTTTTTAATTCTTGTAATCTTTGCTCGTCTTGTAATTTTGCAGCTTTATCCCATCCCATTTTAGTTAAACCTGTTCCAGCGGGTATCAGTCTACCAACAATTACGTTCTCTTTAAGACCATCAAGATTATCAACTTTGCCTTTGATCGAAGCATCAGTCAAAACTCTTGTCGTTTCTTGGAAAGAGGCTGCAGAAATGAATGAATTTGTTTGTAGAGAAGCTTTAGTTATACCTAATAAAACTCTCTCAAACTTCGCTGGTTTTTTTGATGCTTTTTTTAAATCCTCGTTAATTTTATTTATATCAACTAGATCTATTATTTCTCCAAATAGTAAATCTGAGTCTCCTGGATCTTTAATTTCCACTTTTTTAAGCATCTGTCTAACGATTGTCTCTATATGCTTGTCGTTAATAACAACTCCTTGAAGTCTATAAACCTCTTGTACCTCACTAACAAAATATTCTGTTAGTTTTTCTACACCTAAGATTCTAAGAATATCATGCGGTGCTGGACTACCGTCTAGAAGATATTCTCCTTTCTTAATTTTTTCCCCTTGATTAAAGTTAACGTGCTTACCTTTAGGTATTAGATAATTAGAAGTTTCTCCACTCGTTGAAACGATTGAAATTTTTTGTTTTCCTCTTACTTCTTTACCGAACTGTATGATGCCATCATTCTCTGCAATTATTGCGCTATCTTTTGGTCTTCTTGCCTCAAAAAGTTCAGCAACTCTAGGTAGGCCTCCTGTAATGTCTTTAGTTTTTGACGTTTCTTTTGGAAGTCTGGCTAAAACATCTCCAGCAGAAACTTTTTGCCCATCCTTAACTGACAAAATTGTATCTGGCACAAGATAATACCTAGCTTCGTTACCATCAGCTTTCTTAATAATTTCTCCTTTGTCATTTCTTAAAGTAATTCTTGGTTTTAATTCAGAATTTTTAGATAAAGATTTCCAATCTGTTACAGATTTCGATGAAATGCCAGTTGCATCATCAAGAGTTTCAGTCAGCGAAGTTCCTTCAACTAAATCCATATAATTAACTATTCCACTTGTCTCTGCAATAACTGGCAAAGTGTAAGGATCCCATTCGGCAATTTTTTTTCCTTTATCGATATTATCACCGTCTTTAAAAAAAAGTTTTGAACCATAATTTACTTTGTAGATAGCTAATTGTCTCTTATTTTCGTCTTCTATACTTAGTTGTGTATTCCTGCCCATCACTATGATGTTTTTCTTTGAGTCTTCAATTAAATTTTTGTTAATTATATTTAATTTTCCTTTGGTCTGTGCAGTTATTTGTGACTCCTCTTTAATTTGAGCTGTTCCTCCAACGTGAAACGTTCTCATTGTTAATTGCGTGCCTGGCTCACCAATAGATTGAGCTGCTATCATACCTATTGCTTCTCCAATAGTTACAAGATTTCCCCTTGCTAAATCTCGGCCGTAACATGTTGCGCAAACCCCTTTACTAGATGCGCAAGTTATCACAGAATATGCTTGCACAGATTTTACTCCTGCTGCATCTATCTTTTCGCAATCATTCTCATCGATTAATTTGCCTTTTTTAATAATTATTTCACCATTGATAGGATTTTTTATATCTTCAGCTATAACCCTTCCCAAAACTCTTTCCGATAAACTAACAAGTATATTTCCACCTTCAATAATTTCAGAGAGGTTAATAGAGGACCTTTTTTTTGTGTCACACTCTTTTTTAGTTATCTGGATATCTTGTGCTACGTCACATAATCGTCTTGTCAAATAGCCCGAGTTTGCTGTTTTAAGTGCTGTATCAGCTAAACCTTTTCTTGCCCCGTGTGTAGAGTTGAAATATTCTAATACTGATAACCCTTCTTTAAAATTTGAAATAATTGGTGTTTCGATAATTTCTCCTGAGGGTTTTGCAATTAAACCTCTCATTCCAGCCAATTGTTTCATTTGGGCCTGAGAGCCTCTAGCACCAGAGTCGGCCATCATAAATACGGAGTTGGTCTCAATTCTATCATTAGGATATATCTTTTCAGCAGAGGAAATTTCTTTCATCATTTCGTTAGCAACTGTATCTGTGCATTTAGACCATATGTCTACAACTTTATTATATTTTTCACCTCTTGTTATTAAACCATCTGAGTATTGTTTCTCGTATTCCTCTATTTTCTTTTTTGTTTCATTAATTAAATTTTCTTTTGTTTTAGGAATTATTAAGTCATCTTTACCAAATGAAATTCCAGCTTTGAAAGCATGTTTAAAACCTAGGGTTTTTATTCTATCACAAAAAATTACCGTCTCTTTTTGCCCACAATATCTAAAAATTGTATCTATTACTTCAGAAACGTTTTTTTTTGTAAGTAATCTGTCTACTAAATTAAATTTGATGTTTTTATTTTTTGGAAGTAAATTTGCAAGTAAAAATCTACCTGCTGTGCTGGTATATTTTTCAGAAATTTCCTTACCATCTTCATCTACAGTAACAAATGTTGAAATAATTTTTGTGTGTAGGCTAATGTCATTGTTTTCAAGAGCTTGCTCAATTTCATTTATATTTGAAAAAATTCCTTTTGATTTAGTGTCTTTATCCTTAGTGGTTTGAGACAAATAGTAGATACCCAAAACTATGTCCTGGCTTGGTACTATAATTGGCTTACCGTTAGAAGGACTCAAAATATTATTTGTTGACATCATTAAAACTCTTGCTTCAAGCTGAGCCTCTAAACTTAAAGGAATATGCACTGCCATTTGGTCTCCGTCAAAATCTGCATTAAAAGCAGCACAAACTAAAGGATGAAGTTCAATAGCATTACCCTCTATTAACTTTGCTTCAAATGCTTGAACTCCTAATCTGTGAAGTGTTGGTGCTCTATTTAATATGACCGGGTGTTCTCTTATAATATGTTCTAAAGCATCCCACACTTCGCTTTTCTCTTTTTCAACAAGTCTTTTAGCTTGTTTAATTGTAGTAGCTAAACCTAGTTTATCGAGTCTTGCGTATAGAAATGGTTTAAATAATTCTAGTGCCATTTTTTTTGGCAAACCACATTGGTGCAATTTTAATTCGGGACCGACAACAATTACTGATCTTCCAGAATAGTCTACTCTTTTGCCGAGTAGATTTTGTCTAAATCTTCCTTGTTTTCCTTTTAACATTTCAGCTAATGACTTTAATGGTCGTTTTCCAGTACCAGTTATTACCCTTCCTCTTCGACCGTTATCAAATAGAGCATCGACTGACTCTTGAAGCATTCTTTTTTCATTTCTTACAATTATATCTGGAGCTTTTAAATCAAGGAGTCTTTTTAAACGATTATTTCTGTTTATTACTCTTCTGTAAAGATCGTTAAGATCTGAAGTTGCAAATCTTCCTCCATCTAAAGGTACTAATGGTCTAAGTTCTGGAGGTATCACTGGGACAGTTGTTAAGATCATCCACTCAGGTTTATTTCCAGACGAAATAAATGACTCAATTAATTTTAATCTTTTTATAGTTCTTTCTTCTGTAACTTTTGATTTAATTTCTTTTAATGACTCTCTCAATTTTTTTTGTTCCTTAGTTAAATCGAGGCTCAATAAAATTTCTCTAACAGCCTCAGCTCCAATACCTGCGTTAAAAGCGTCTTCACCAAATTCATCTTGAGCTTTTTGTAAAGCCTCCTCGGTTAAAAGTTGACCTTTTTTAAGTGATGTTAAGCCTGGCTCAATTACAATGAAACTCTCAAAATATAATACCTTCTCAACGTCTTTTAATTTCATGTCGATCGCGAGAGAAATTCTACTTGGCAATGATTTTAAAAACCAAATGTGGGCTACTGGACAGGCCAAATCAATGTGCCCCATTCTTTCTCTTCTTACATTTGATTTTGTTACTTCAACGCCGCATTTTTCGCAAATTATGCCTCTGAACTTCATTCTTTTATATTTTCCACACAAACATTCATAATCTTTTACCGGCCCAAAAATTCTCGAACAGAACAAACCATCTTTCTCTGGTCTAAAAGTTCTGTAATTTATTGTTTCTGGCTTTTTAATTTCTCCAAAAGACCAAGATTTTATTTTATCTGGACTTGCTAAAGTAATCTTAATATTGTTAAAATTATTCTCTGCAGTCAAATTTTGTTGTGTATTTTTTGATAAATTCTTTTCCATATTAATTTAATTCTATATTTAAACCTAAAGCCCTAATTTCTTTAACTAAAACATTGAATGACTCAGGGACTCCAGATTCAAAATTGTTATTTCCTTTAACAATTGTTTCATAAACTTTAGTTCTACCAGCTACGTCGTCTGATTTAACTGTTAAAATTTCTTGTAAAGTATATGAAGCTCCGTAGGCTTCTAATGCCCACACTTCCATTTCTCCAAATCTTTGACCACCTAACTGAGCTTTACCCCCCAATGGCTGTTGAGTAACCAAACTGTATGGTCCAGTAGATCTTGCGTGTATTTTATCTTCGACTAAGTGGTTTAGTTTCAACATATAAATTGTACCAACTGTCACTGGTCTATCAAATTTTTCACCTGTTCTTCCATCCCATAAATGAGTCTGGCCACTGTTAGGTAGTTTAGCTAAACCAAGCATTTTAGTAATGTCTGCTGTTGTAGCTCCATCAAATACTGGAGTTGCAATTGGAACTCCATTAGAAATGTTTTCAATCAATTCAAATATTTCCCTTTTTGAAAGCTTTGATACTACTTGATTGAAGTACTCTTCTCCGTAGATTTCTTGAAGCTTGCTTTTTACCTCACTAAAACTTTTTTCAAAATTCTTTAGATATATCTTAATTTGTTCACCTAGTTCAGCGCATGACCAACCTAGATGCGTTTCTAATATTTGTCCAACATTCATCCTGCTTGGAACTCCTAGTGGATTTAATACTATATCTACAGGTTTGCCATTGCTCATATAAGGCATATCTTCTACAGCTACTATTTTACTTACAACGCCCTTATTTCCATGCCTCCCTGCCATTTTATCACCTGGCATCAATCTCCTTTTAACAGCTACGAAAACTTTTACTACTTTCATTACCGTGGGTAACAAATCATCACCTTGTTGAATTTTTATCACCTTATCGTCAAATCTAGCTTTAATATCGTCATTGGCGTTATCGAATTGATTTCTTAGTTTGAGTATATTTTCATTTATCTTTTTATCAACGAATGAAATTTTCCAAATATCTTTTAATGATAGTTCATTTAAATCATTTATATTTAATGTAGTTTCGGGTTTAAGATCTTTATATTGCTTATCAATTTTTTGATTTTTAAGGAGATCAATCGCTCTTGATTTAATATTTCTATTTAAAATTTCTTCCTCTACTTTTCTATCCTCTTGTACAGACTCAATTTCTGATCTCTCTATAGCTATTGATCTTTCATCTTTATCAATCCCGTGCCTATTAAAAACTCTAACATCAATCACTACTCCAGCACTACCAGAAGGTAGCTTGAGCGATGAGTCTCTTACATCAGTTGCCTTTTCGCCAAAAATAGATCTTAAAAGTTTTTCTTCAGGGCTCGAAGATGTTTCACTTTTTGGAGTTACTTTGCCAACTAAAATATCACCGGGCTTTACTTCTGCTCCAACATAAACGATTCCTGACTCATCAAGATTTCTTAAGCTTTCTTCACTAACGTTCGGAATGTCCCTTGTAATTTCTTCTGCCCCTAATTTGGTATCTCTGGCCATAGACTCATATTCCTCAATATGAATAGATGTGAAAACATCGTCTGTAACACATCTTTCAGATATTAATATTGAGTCTTCAAAGTTATAACCTTGCCATGGCATAAAAGCTACGGTAACGTTTTTACCTAGAGCTAATTCACCCAACTTTGTCGCTGGACCATCGGCAATAATATCACCTTTGCTTATTTGGTCTCCAACTTTAACTAATGGACGTTGATTAATGCAAGTATTCTGATTTGATCTTTTGAATTTGGATAAGTTATAAATATCCACGGCAGACTGTGACAAATCTTTTACATCGGTTGCTTTAACAACTATTCTTTTTCCGTCAATTTTATCAACAATTCCATTCCTTTTAGCTACGATTGTAACACCTGAGTCCAACGCCACATCTGACTCTATTCCCGTTCCCACTAGCGGCGACTCTGGTTTTAATAATGGCACGGCTTGTCTCATCATATTTGAACCCATTAGCGCTCTATTCGCATCATCATTTTCTAAAAATGGTATTAGCGCTGCGGCTACAGAAACTAATTGTTTTGGAGAAACATCAATGAAATCGATACTATCTCTAGTCGAAAGTTGAAAGTTTAAATTTTTTCTACACGCAACTAATTCTTCAACGAATGTTCCGTCTTTTTTTAAAGGTGAGTTAGCTTGAGCGATAGTATATTTTTCTTCCTCTATTGCGGATAGATATTTAATTTCGTTACTTACTTTTCCATTAATAACTTTTTTGTAAGGACTTTCTATATATCCAAATTTATTTACTCTACAATAAGTAGCTAAACTATTTATAAGTCCAATGTTTGGGCCTTCTGGGGTCTCGATTGGACAAATCCTACCATAATGAGTAGGATGCACATCTCTTACCTCGAAACCTGCCCTTTCCCTTGTCAAACCGCCAGGGCCAAGAGCTGAGACTCTTCTTTTATGTGTTATTTCTGAAAGCGGATTTGTTTGATCCATAAACTGTGAAAGTTGTGAAGTTGCAAAAAAATCTTTTAAAGAAGTTGTAATAGGTTTTGCATTTATTAAGTCTTGTGGCATTGCAGACTCAATCTCTAGAAAAGTTGACATCTTTTCTTTAACGGTTCTTTCCATTCTAAGTAGCCCAATTCTAAATTGATTTTCTACTAATTCTCCAACTGATCTTACTCTTCTATTTCCGAGATGATCGATATCGTCTACATCACCCTTTCCATCTCTTAAATCTAACATAAATTTTATAATTTCAATTATGTCATTTGTTGTTAAAACAGTTGTTTTATCGCTAACTTTTAAGTCTAATTTTGAGTTAAGTTTGACTCTTCCGACTTGAGATAAATCGTATCTTTCTTTGTTAAAATACAAGTTTTTAAAAACTTCTTCTGCTATTTCAATTGTTGGTGCTTCACCAGGTCTCAAAATTTTATAAATGTCATTTAAAGCATCAGTTTTATTTTTATTTTTATCAATTTTTAAAGTTTCTAATAAATACGGTCCTTTATTTATAGGATCTATATTTATTAATTTTAAATTCTTGATGTCAGAAGAGATAATCTTTTCTAAAATTTCTTCAGTAATATCCCCTCCAGACTCTAAAAAAATATTTCCATTTTTATCTTTTAGATCGTCAGCAACATATTTTCCAATTATTTCGTTTTGTGATACTAAAATTTCCTTTAAATTTTTTTCTTGAAGTTTTTTTGAAATTATAAAATTTAATTTTTCCCCTTTTCCTAAAATCTTTTTCTTATTTTTAGCGTCAATTAAATCAAAAGAAAGTTTTATAGGCCTTTTATAATTTTCAGGCTCAAAATTTGTGCTCCACATTTTACTATCTATATTCAAGCTAAAGTTATTTGTTGTAAAAAATGTTTCAATTATCTTTGACCTCGTTAATCCTAAAGCGTAAAGAACTGTTGTTATTGGAAGTTTTTTCTTTCTATCAATTCTAAAATACAAGATATCTTTAGGGTCAAATTCAAAGTCTAGCCAAGATCCTCGACCTGGAATTATTCTACAGTTGAATAAAAGTTTACCGCTAGAATGAGTTTTCCCCTTATCATGGTCAAAAAATACTCCAGGACTTCTATGCATTTGATTAACAACGACTCTTTCTACACCATTAACAATAAAAGTTCCACTCGGAGTCATTAAAGGTAGTTCACCAATAAAAACTTCTTGTTCCTTCGCTGAAAGAATTTGTTTGGTATTATTCTCTAAATTTATATCATAAACAACTAATCTTAAATTTGCCTTTAATGATGCGCAATACGTTAAACTTCTTTGTTTACATTCGAGTACATCAAATTTTGGCTTTTCAAGTTTGTAAGAAATATATTCTAATGTTGATTTTTCCGTTCCATCTTCGATGGGAAAAATGCTAGTAAAAACTTTTTCAATACCTTTTGCAAATTCGGTAATTTTTTCTACTGAAGACTTTGAGGAAAGAAATTCTTGATAAGAATTTTTTTGAACTTCAATTAAGTTTGGGATTGATAGGCCTTCAATTAATTTACCGAAATTTTTTCTTATGCTTTTTTTTTGAGTAAAAGATAAATCCATTAATACTAAATAAACTGTATCTAAACAGTTAGTTAAATTTTTCTAAAAAAACGTTACTTTAATTCTACTTTTGCGCCTGCCGCTTCGAGTTTCTTTTTAAATTCATCAGCGTCTTTTTTTGGCACACCATTTTTAATTTCTTTGGGAGCTCCCTCAACTAAATCTTTTGCTTCCTTTAAACCTAAACCTGTAATTGCTCTAACTTCTTTAATTACATTTATTTTTTTATCTCCTGCTGCTGCTAAAAATACTGCAAACTCAGATTTTTCTTCCGCAGCTGGTGATGCTGCGCCTGGAGCTGCTGCTGCAACTGGAGCTGCCGCTGTAACACCCCATTTTTCCTCTAATTGTTTTGACAATTCTGCTGCTTCGACAACTGTAAGTTTTGAAAGTTCTTCTATAATTTTATTTAGATCAGCCATTTAAAATCCGTGATTATTTTTTTAAACTCTTTGCGCGCGCTAAATTAGCAATTTTTGAGCCAGGTGCAAGTAAAATACTTAATAATTTTTGAGCTGGGGATGTCAAAATACCCACTATTTTTGCCCTTGCCTCATCTAATGTGGGTAATGTGGCGATAATAGCCACCTCATTTTTGTCCAAAACCTTACCATCCATGAATCCAGCAATAATTTTGAGTTTATTATGTGATTTTGCAAATTTTGTTAAAATCTTTGCCGTCATTATTGGATCTGATGATAAAGCTGCTGCTGTTGGACCAGTGAAATATTTTTCTAAATCTTTAACTGGTGAGTCTTTTAAAGCTATTTTTGTTATCCTATTTTTTGTGATTTTAAAAAGAATGCCTTGCTCTCGCAAACTTTTTCTTAGCTCATCAAGTTCGTTAACATTTAACCCTTGATATTGTGCTATCATAACTGAATTGTTTGAAGAAAAGTTTTTCTTCATTTCTTCGATATAGTTTTTTTTAGCCTGTTTATCCATATTATTTTAAATTATTGGTTTTATAAGAAACACCCATTGTTGATGATACAAAAATATTTTTTAAAAATTCACCTTTCGAATTCTCTGGTTTTTCTTTTTTCAAAAACTCAACAAAAAATTTATAGTTTTCTAATAATTTATCCGCAGAAAAACTTTTTCTTCCTATGGTTGTTGCAACATTTCCATCTTTATCATTTTTCAATTCTACTAAGCCAGATTTTAAATCCTCAATTGCTTTTTTCAAATCGTTGCTTACCGTCCCAAGTTTAGGATTAGGCATCAAACCTTTTGGACCCAAAACCTTACCTAGTTTGCCGAGTTTAGACATCATTGAAGGTGTGCAGATTAATTTATTAAAATTGATTTTTCCAGCAGAGATTTTTTCTATTAAATCCTCAGATCCAACTATATCTGCTCCGTATTTCTTGGTCTCCGTAACTTTATCTGTATCACATAAAACTGCAACTTTAATTTTTTTTCCGGATCCGTTTGGTAATTTAGCCACTGTTCTGAGATTGAAGTCTCCACCTTTAGATTGCTTTAAGTTTATCTTCATTGAGACATCAACAGACTCGTCAAATTTAATATTTGGATTTTTTTTAATTGTATCAAAGACTTCCTTTAAAGAATTAATCTTTTTGTCTTTTGACTCTTTCAATAAAAGTTTAAATCTTTTTGATCTTTTTTTCATCGTAATTACTCTTTAACCTCTATGCCCATTGACCGTGCAGAACCACAAATAATTTTTGTAGCTTCTTTTAAGTCAAATGCATTTAAATCTTTCATTTTTTCTTTAGCTATCGCCTCAGCTTGTTTCATTGTTATAGAACCTGCAACAACTCTTCCTGGTTCTTTCGAGCCGCTTTTAAGTTTAGCTGCTTCTCTTATAAAATGTGATGCTGGAGGTGACTTTATAATAAAATCAAATTTTTTATCTTTGTAAACTGTTATCACTACAGGTACAGGTTTGCCCATAAAGCTTTTTGTTTTTTCATTAAAAGCTTTACAAAATTCCATAATATTAATACCTCTTTGACCTAATGCTGGGCCAACTGGTGGAGCCGGATTAGCTTGTCCACCTTTAATCTGAAGTTTAACAAAACCTGTTATTTCTTTTTTCGCCATACTAATTTTTCTCCACTTGATTAAATTCTAAATCGACAGGAGTAGGTCTACCAAATATAGAAACTGAAACTTTAAGTCTAGACTTTTCTTCATCAATTTCTTCAATTAATCCGCTAAAAGATGCAAAGGGACCATCACAGACTTTGACTTTTTCACCAATTTCAAAACTAATACCACTTTTTTGATTAATTGCACTTTCAGAAACTTGTCCAAGTATTCTCTTAATTTCTTCATCTGAAATTGGAGTGGGTTTATCTTTTGATCCTAAAAAACCGCTCACTTTTTGTAGGCCTTTTATTAAATGATAGATTTGTTTCGTTAAATCAATCTTAATTAAAACGTACCCAGGAAAATATTTTTTTTCTTTTTTGGTTCTTTTCCCTTTTTTTACCTCTGTTACTTGATGGGTTGGTAGTAAAACTTGTTCAAGATGTTTATCAAATTTATGTTTTTTTAATTCCTCTTTTATTGACGCAACAACTTTTTTTTCAAATCCTGAGTAAGCCTGCACAATATACCAATTCATGATTTCTAAAAGTTTATCGTTAAAATATAATTAAGAAGAAACCTTAATATTTGATCGAGAAGTAAAAAAAAAAATAGCCGCAATGGATGCTAGCGCAAAAACCATAAGTGCACCCTGCATAGTTTCTTTTTTGGTTGGCCAAGTAACTCTAAAAGCTTCTTGTTTTACTTCCTGAAAAAATCTCAATGGGTTTTTCATAAATTAAATCCAGTTAATTTGGCAGGAGCGGAGGGAATCGAACCCCCAACCTCCGGTTTTGGAGACCGGCGCTCTACCAATTGAGCTACACTCCTAGT
>MDTG01149029.1_pt1 | contig 43135 bp, 32 predicted proteins | sample 811421 | NCBI WGS metagenome assembly MDTG01 (sample SAMN05326645, study PRJNA326480) | marine metagenome | isolation source: seawater | place: Pacific Ocean: South East | collected 2011 | reverse complement strand
TTCCGGAAAGTGCGAAGCACTTATCCGGGATCTTAGAACAGAAAGAGAGCTGTTTAGGTATCACGGCCTTTTTTAGTAGGTCCCGGAACAAGTCCGGGATGACGGGGAGGTGGTTGTATCCACATAGTTGTCGTCCCGGAAAGTGCGAAGCACTTATCCCCATCCGTCGTCCCGGAAAGTGCGAAGCACTTATCCGGGATCTTAGAACAGAAAGAGAGCTGTTTAGGTATCACGGCCTTTTTTAGTAGGTCCCGGAACAAGCCAAGGTCCCGGGACAAGCCCGGGATGACGGGTATCCGGGATCTTACAGCTTGAACTTACTTACCTCGTCGTCGAGTTGTTCGGCCAGTTCCGCCATGGTTTTGCTGGTGGCGACCATTTGCTTAGCAGAGCGCAGGTTGTTGTCGCTGTTGTCGCTGATTGCGTGGATGTTGCGATTAATGTCTTCTACAACCACGCTTTGCTCATCCGTTGCGGTGGCGACCTGGGTATTGATGCCATGGATAATTTGAATATCATCGGCGATGTCTTTCAGCATAACGTCGATTTGTTGCGCGGCCTCAACCACTTGCGTCGTTTGTTTATTGCTAAGGCGCATCTGTTCTACCGCGGTTTGTGAGTCTTGCTTAAAGCTGTCGATTTTGCTTTGAATTTCTTCAGTAGAAGACGCTGCGCGCTGCGCCAGCGTGCGAACCTCATCGGCAACTACTGAGAAGCCCCGGCCGTGGTCACCTGCGCGTGCTGCTTCAATTGCCGCATTTAGCGCAAGTAAGTTAGTTTGATCTGATATGCCACGAATGGTTTCGAGAATGCTGACAATGTCATCGGTATGCGCGTCCAATGACTCGATAACGCTGGTAACACTGCTGATTTGCCCGGCTAGCTGGTGAATACTATCAACAGCTTGCTGAGTAAATGCCTGTCCATCGGCCGATGCTTTTGCGCTGTGATTTGCACTGCTGGCAGCATCGTGAGCTGATTGCGCAATTTCATTTACGGTGCTGCCCATTTGATTCAACGCGGTGGCTACGTGCATGGTGCTGTCACGCTGTGTTTCACTGTTGGACTCAGTCATCGCAGATTGTTCGGCTACCTGAGCAGCAGACTGGCGGATCTGAACGCTGGTAGCGGCTACGTTAGTCAAAATGCCGTGCAGGCTGGCAGTAAACTGATTAAATCCTTCCACCAGTTTGCGGGTTTCTTTCTGTTCGGGCAGTGGAATACGCGTCGTTAAGTCGCCCTGGCCATTACCCAACTGTGTAAACACACTGGCCAGGTTCTCCAGCGGCTTGCTTATACTGCCGGCGAACCAAACACCCAATAGGGCAAAACCGAGTGCAATGATAATAGACCAGGTGATCATCGACACACTGGCACTATTCATTTCGGTATACAGTTCGCTAACCGGTACCTGAGCAATCACATACCAACCTGCGCTCTTTACATAGGTGCTAGCGAACAGCATGTCTTCACCTTCCACTTCACCGCGTATCAGGTTGAAGTCTTGCTTGGTAAGTAAAGTGCTGGCAATAGCGCTGGAGGTAATGTCACGGAGGTGCGATTTACCCAGTAAATTAGTATTGGCGTGGGCATTGATCGTGCCTTTTTCGTCGGCCATAAAAATGAAGCCACTTTCGGCAATTTTTACGCTGTTCAGTACGGCCATTAAATCATCAACGGATTTGGCTACACCCGACATACCACGACCATTTACCTGTTGGTAATTGGCAAACAACCGGTATCCCTGACCTGGCTCATTGTACAAGCTTAGTGAAACGGGTTGACCACTGTCTTTGTAGGCAAAAAACCAACCATCAAACTCATCATTTTTCAGTACGCGCAGGAAGCCGTCCTGATTCCAGTATTTATGGGTTTGGCGATCGACGAAAGAGGTAACGGTGAGATCGTTGAAATCCTTCAACTGACCAAGGTAGTTAACCAGCTGAGTTTCGCCCGCACGATTTGCACCAGCCTGAGACCAAGCAATGACGTCGGGGTTGTTTGCTATGGAATAGGCAACAGACTTCATTACTGTCACTTCTTTGTCGACCCGGTTAGCGACCTGCTTAACCATATTGGGCAACTGCACGGATTCCATGTTTTGCTCAACCAACTGCCGGGCAATGTACTGCTGGATTGTCCCGACCAACAGGGTAGATGCCAATACAGCAATGACCAGAATAAGAATTAATTTTTGTTTGATACTAAGGGATGCAAAACGCATGGATACAACTCTACTGTGCAACGTAAAAAAACCAGACTGAATGGTCCAATCTAAAAGGTCTGCTTAGCAGTTACAAGAGAATTGATTAAAAATTTGTCTTATATTTCAATGGTGTAAATGCGCTGTTAATCAGGTGTTTTAAAATGGCTGGCGAAAATAGAGATCGCCAGCCGAAGTGTGAGCATGTTAGTGTTATACAAGGCTACCAGGCACGTTTTTTATGGCCAACCAGCGCGTAATAACAAATAAAGGCATAGCATGGCAGCATTACCGCGTAAGCCGATTGCGCGTCGAGTGTGTCCGACAACCCGCCGTATACCAGTGGCAGAATAGCACCGCCGGCGATGCCCATAATCAGAATAGCTGAGCCTTTGGGGGTGAACTTGCCTAAATCAGCCAGTGCCAGCGGCCACACAGTAGGCCAAACCATGGCATTAGCCAGCCCCAGTAAGGCGATCAGGGCTACGGTATCAGGTAGGGTTTGAATGCCGGTCCAGCCCCACAGAATTGCAGAGATGCTGTGGGATTGGTCTGAACCCAGCATGATCCCCACCGTAAATACGACTCCCAATATACCCGACATCAGCATAGCTTTGGATTGGCTAATCAAGCGGGGAATACAAAATAGTCCCAGGAAGTAGCCAGCCACCATGGCGGTCATGGTAAATGACGTAAGCGATGTCGCATTGGCAACGCCCAGCGACGAGCCATATAACCCGATAGTGTCGCCTGCAATTACCTCAACGCCCACATAACAAAACAGGGTGATGGCGCCCAGCACCAAGTGTGGGAATTGCAACACACCGCTGACTTGTGTGCTGTCGTTACTATCGTTACTCTCAAATTGTATATTTGGCAGATTCACGCGCATCAGTCCCAGCGCCAGAATGCCCAGCGCGATAGCCATGCCAATATAGGGCTGAATAAGCTGGCTCGACATCTCGTTTAATTGCGCAGCACGCTCGGCTTCCGGGAGTTGGGCCAGGCTTACCTGACTCACGTCGCTGAAGTTACCCAGCACCAAGGCAGTGAATAACAGTGGCGCTAATACGCCCGCGAATTTGTTCAGTAAGCCCATAAAGGCAATGCGCGCTGCGGCACTATCCTGTGAACCCAAGTGCACGATAAACGGGTTAGACGCGGTTTGCAGAATGGTGAGGCCGGAACCTACAACAAACTGGGCAATCAAAAACACCGCAAAGGTTTTACTAAGCGCAGCAGGCACAAACAACAGGCAGCCGATGGCAATCATGGCCAGCCCCAGCGACATGCCTTTCTTGTAACCCGTGACTTCCAGAATCTTTGCCATTGGCAATGCCATTACCACGTAGGCAACATAAAAACAGAACGCAATAAATAGCGCTTCCATTTCACTGAGTTCACAGACCATTTGCAGGAAGGGAATAAGGGCCCCGTTCAACCAGGTCACAAAGCCAAAAATAAAGAACAGCAGGCCTATTGTGAGTATGGGCATCAGGCTTTGCATACCTGTGCGCGGTAGGGTTTGTGTCGTCATGCTGTCGCTTCCTGTTCTGCGGCTACCGGCTTACCGTGCAGCCATATGTTGTTTATTGTTAAGTTATTATCCAGTAACAGTAAATTAGCTTGCTGACCAATGGCAATGCTACCCAGCGTATTCTGTAACGACATAAACTGCGCCGGAGACTGGCTGGCCATTTGGCTGCACGCTGCCAGACTAAAGCCAAGATCGCGATGCGTATTCAGTACCGCTTGATGCATGTCCAGGCACGAACCGGCCAGAGTGCCGTCTGGCGTGGTGAGCTTGCCGCCGTGACGGGTAATGGTGGTATCAAAAAAGGCCAGTTCATTCATATCGCAACCTACATGCGCCATGGCATCGGTAACCAACATAATGTGCTGTGGGCCCTTTGCTTTAATCGCGATCGCCGCACTTTGCGGGTGCACGTGGTGATGATCGACTATCAGGCCACAATACGCGTCGCTATTTAATGCGGCGCCTACCATACCCGGCTCGCGGGATTGTAGGGCAGACATGGCATTGTATAAATGGGTAAAGCCGGTGGCTCCCGCATCAAGTGCTGCCTGGGTTTGCTGATACGTAGCGTTGCTGTGTCCCAGCGCGACTACCACGCCTTCAGCGGTTAATTCCTGTATAAAACTCAACGGCACATTGTCAGGCGCGACGGTCACGAGCACTTTGCCCAAATCCTTGCGGGTCAGAATAGCCAGCTCAGAATCCCTTGGCGTGCGAATGAATTGTGCGTCATGCACGCCCTTTTTCTTGGTATGAATAAAAGGCCCTTCGTAGTGCACGCCCACAATGGTAGGGTGTTTACGGTCAATGGCTTCGGCAATCGCATCGCCCACTTTCGCCATCACTTGCTCGCAATCGGTAATGAGGGTGGGCAGCAATGAGGTGGTACCAAATTGCAAATGGGCACGGGCTAATACATCCAGGCTTTCGTAGTCCAGATGCTGGTTAAACAGCACACCGCCGCCGCCATTGACCTGGGTGTCAACATAGCCGGGTAGCAGCGTTCCGGAGGTAACTGGCGAATCGCCCGCTTCATCGATGTGCGTGATCACGCCCTGCTCAATGGTGATAGCGGCATTATTTAACATGCCTTCCGGGGTGATGACGCGTTCAACACATAATTTCATGGTTATACCGTTTGAGTCACTTTGTTTAATCCAGGCGGTGCATCGGGGTTTAAACCCATGTCGGCGGCCACTTGCTCGATATCCAGATAAAAGCGCTGCATTAACAGCAAGGGCAGCAATCTGGGGTGCAATGCCTTGTTGATATTTGCCAGCTTAACAACTTTTGCGCGTCGGCGGCTAATATCTTCGATCATTGAACGGTGAAACGAGTGTGACTCGTCCTCAATCTCTAAATCAATGATAGACAGGGGCTTTTCGGCCAGTGTAACCGGGCCGTGAATAAATTCAGCGCTGCTGAAGGACTCGGCGTGAATGCCTAACACTTCCTTGAGTTTGAGCGCTACTTCGCGGGCAACGGCATAACCGAACGCTCGGCCAAGCACGATACAATTGTGCACGCCGGTAAGGTGCGCCTGAGTTAATTGCTGTGGTTCATTGCACACGGCTTCAAGTGCCTCGGGAAGCTGGTTCAGCGACGCTTTTAGCTCAGCATTGCCCGACCATTCAGCGCACAGTTGCAGCAATGCAGACAAGCTGGCCAGATAGCTTTTTGTGGCAGCCACGGCTTTTTCTTCGCCCGCTCGCACGGGTAACACTTCGTCACATAGCTCTGCAAGTGGTGAGGTTTCGTCATTCACGATGGCAACAGTATAGGCTCCGCCAGCTTTGGCGTCCTTGGCCTGACGCAGAATATCCGGGCTACGGCCCGACTGCGAAATCACGATCACCAGTGCATTGGCAAGGTTTAGCTGCTTATTGAAAATGCCTGACACCGAGGGCGCAGCGGCGCATACCGGCAAGCCCAGTTCTACTTCGAACAGATACTTACCGAATACACCGGCGTGATCGGAAGACCCGCGGGCAATCATCATGATCATGCCGGGTTTGCGTTGCTTTAAGGTATTTGCAAGGCGTTCACAGATCGCCTGATTGTGTGTTAACTGGCCGGCAATGGCGCTGGCGGCTTGCCTGGCTTCTTTCGCCATAATACTGCTGGTCATTGATAATCTCCTGCTTGTTTTGCCAGTAAAATTGCGCCTTCGTCGGGGCTGAGCTGGCAGGGTTGAATACGGTCTTGTACCGCATTGCTTAACATGGGGTGGTAAAGTTCTGTCAGGCCGCCTATCAGGCACAGGGCCATATCCGGTGTATTCAATACTTCGTCGGCGAGTCGTTGTAGGTAACCTAGCCCATCCTGAACGAATCCCTGAATAACACTGTCGCCTTTGCGGTATAGCGGTAACAAAGGCAGCACGATTGCGGCATAGTCATTGGAATTGAATCCTGCACACTCTCGAACGATATCTTCGGCGCTGTTTGTCTGTAGGTGCTCGCATACGGCGTTAAATGTCGCGTCTTTAGGAGCCAGGCCGTCAAATGCCAACAGGCAGTGCTTCACGGCTTGTAGCCCAAGCCAGGCACCACTGGCTTTATCGCCGATGGGGAAGCCGTGTCCGCCAAAATCGGTAAAGCTGCCAGATGCATAGCGTGTGGCCGATGAGCCCGTGCCGCAAACTATCACCGCACCGTCGTTTCCGGCATGCGCGCCAGCACATGCCGCGTGAAGGTCGCTTATCAGGTGTACGTGTTTGAATGGCAACTGCTTTGCTATCAAGGCCTGATGTGCAGAGGCTATGTTGGCACCAGCTAATCCTGCGCATAACACAATCTGCTGCGTAGTGATGGATAGCTGTGCGGCCTCAATGGCTTTCGCTGTCGCATCCATAATGGAGGCGCAAGCTGTGTCCAGACTGCGCATCACATTAGCCGGGCCACTCTGGCCCTTTGCCAGCAAGGTGCCGTCTGCGGATTCAAGGCGTACCCGGCAGCGGCTGCCGCCGCCGTCAACGCCGATGAAATATAGTTCGCTATTCATGCTTACATTTACTCAATATCTCGGTTTGAACAGAGGTTCAAACTTACTAATTCAAAAGATTTACTGTGCTAGTGGTGAGTCTAGTTGCACCACTCTGCTGGTCTTGTCGGTATGCAATACCCGGGCTCGGACCATCACGGCTTCACCCTTGCGCAGGGGCGCAGAGTAGCGGTGCCAGTGGACGCCGTCCGGGCTGTATTCCAGTGCCAGGTTGGGGAGTAGGGCACGTAAAAACAGTTGTTCATTGTCTTGCTTCACGCCCGGAGGAGGCACACGTACATGGATATCGTGGGCTATCAGGCGTGGGTAATGCCGGGTCGCCATGGCATGGGTAAAAGACGCATAGTCATTATTCACTTCGCTGGCAAAGTTTGGCTGAGTCACCTTACCTTCCCAGTCCGCGTGATGCCAGGCGCGTTCGGCAAATACCAGAAGTCGTGGGAAGAGCATGTATTCCACGCTGTCGGGCGTACGGGTTACTTCGGTCCAAAGTTGAGACTGCATGCCAGCAATGGGGAAGTCGCCCGAAACCGATGTATCTTCATAGGCTTTACCCATTCTGTCGGTCCAAAGCTGTGCCATTTGATGCATATCTTCTGGCATAAACTCGAACACTTTGCGAAGCGATACTGACTTAGCGGCCCAGTAATAACCCGGCTCCAGCGGGTTGTTCTGATACGGAAAATCAAAGTACAGCACGTCGGGTAAACTCAGAATCGTAGGTACCTTCGCTTCCAGCCAGTGCGACACGGTTTTGGTGGCGCCCCAGAACAGGGTGTCCCATACGTTTACTTGTATCTGGCTGTTGGTAAGGGCTGGTAATGCTTTGTCCATGCCATCGCTCCAGCCTGCCATAGTGAGCCCGTAACGGTTACCCAGTTTGACTACTCGCTCAATGAACATCCCGGTGAGGTTGTCCTGATCCACACCGCTTGCCAAACAGGCCGGTGATTGGGTCCAGGCCCCGGCGGTTTCATCTGCACCCATGTGATAAGTGCGCAGCGGTACGCCAGCGTCGGCATGCATGACTTTGAGTTCGTTAAGGACTTTATCTAAAAAGCGATAGGTACTGTCGATACACGGATTCAGGGTATTGTCATTGTAGAACTGTATCGAGCGGTATTGCGACGGGTCGCCCGGCTCGGTGAGCAGGTACATACGGGCCTGCTCGGGTTTGCCTTGTGCCATCAGTTTGTTGTAGCGAACCTGCATCGACTTCACAGCAGCACGAACATGCCCGGGCATATCAAACGACGGAATAACTTCGATACCCAGGTTGTTAGCCTGCACTAACAGTTGCTGATAATCCGCAATCGTCAGGTAGCCATTGTTGGGGCTGTTGCGATGTGGCCCTGCACCTAATTGAGGTAACAGACACTGTTGTTCGCTCAGGTCATGGCAGCGATAAGCACCAATGTCAGTTAGTTCAGGCAGTCCCGGAATTTCCAATCGCCAGCCTTCGTCGTCGCTAATGTGTAGGTGCAACTTATTAAGCTTTAGAATGGCCATTTGCTCAATAATGGTTGTGAGTACTTGCTTACCGTTGAAGTTCCTGGCGATGTCGATGTGCACGCCGCGATAATCAAATCGAGGTGCGTCTTCAATGTGCGTGTAATTTATACGCTTGGTTTGCGGGTCCACTAACTGCGCCAGAGTAACCAATGCGTAACCGGCCGCATGTTCTGAGGCGGCATGAATGGCTATGCCGGTTTCGCTGACTGTTAAACGGTAGGCGTCCAGGCTGTTAAAGTCGCTATCGTTAATACGCACATCAACAGGCGTGAAGTCAGTTTGCTCACCGACGGATAATCCAAATTGTGCCAGTAACGGCTGCCAAGCTAATAGTGCCGGCAGCTGTTGAGGCAGCCGAATACCTGTCAGGTTAACAAACCCTAATTGCTCTGACTGCGATACCACCTGCGGAATAACGCGATTGCGTGATTCTACTGTCCATTGCGCAGGCGCTTGATCATAGTCGTACCGTGCAGTTTCAAAGGGCAGAGCATCGTCTTTGTTTCTGCGGTATTGCTCTGGCTTTGTCCAGCTCAGAGCATGGCCTGCTACAGGCAACTGTGAGTCAGTCCTGTGTTGTAGTCGGGTGCTATCGATAACCACGGGTTCCAACTCACCTGAGACCAGATAATAATTGGGCATTACATCGGAGCGCGAGGCATGCCAGAACGGGGCTTTAATGTTGATTGCTATCGAGGTGTTGGTATTTACCTCTTCCAAAAAATCGATGCGGTGCAAGTCGCCATTTATATGGGAAACCGTAATGTTAGCGTTATTGGCTTCAACATCGGCAATGGGCGACATATGGCTAAAGTACAGTGATGTTCCCTGAGTTACCGGAATATCCTGTGTAGACAGCGTAAGCTGAGCAGTGAAACACTTGCCTTCCATGATGTCGGTGCTACAAGGCACCTGTGCAATGTTGTTTTGCACCTGGTAACTCACAATCAGTGTGCGTCCCAGTTGATTGAGTTCGGGCTGTGTGGTTGCCAGTGCTTGTGTGCTCGCCAGGCACAATAGCCATCCCAGATAGTTCTTCATCATACTCACTGCCAGGTAAAAGAGTGTCGTTGTAATTATGGGTGTAGATGGGGCAGCTTATCAGGGATACGACAAGCTGCCCATTAGCTGGTGGCTACCAGCGGTGGCCGGGCTTAGAAGCTCATGCTCGCGCCCACAAACAGTCTGCGGCCGTTGGCACTTTGCGTGCCGCCAAGGCGCAGTCCGTCACTTTCCCTTACGTAGTAGTTTTCCCAAATTTCATCGGTAAGGTTGAGTGCTTCTGCTTTGAAGGTCAGGTTTTCACTGTACTGCCAGCTAACCTGCGCATCTAACTGAGCTTGTTCGTCGCGGTAGCGAGGACCAATCTCGGTTTGCGCAATGAAATACTCTGAGCGGTAGTTGTAGTTTAAGCGCGCGCTGTACTCGTCTACTTCATAATAAACACCAATGTTGAACGAGTTCTTAGAGGTGTTCGGGAAGCTAACGGTGCGAGTAGACAGGGTGGCACCCACAATATTACCTGCATCGTCATACACAGCGGCGGCTTCATCAATTTCCGCATCTGCTACGTCGGTGTAGGTATAGTTGAAGTAACCACCAAAGCCGTTTTCAAACGCGTGTTGCAACTGGAATTCAAAGCCTTCAATGGCTGTGGTGCCGCCGTTTTCAGGCGTGCTCAGCTGATTGATTTGCTGGCCGTTGATTTCTTTTGCCACGGTTTTGGTAAAGATGAAGTCGCTGATGTCTTTCTTAAATAATGTGAAAGAAACCAGTGACGCACTGTCGTAATACCATTCCACACCGGCTTCAAACTGGTTGGCCGTTAATGGATTCAGGCCAGGGTTACCCGCTGTACCTGAGCTGGTTTCTGGCGTGAGGTTAACCGCTGGTGCCAATTGGAACGGCGCAGGGCGAGTAATCACACGGGATGCAGCAAAACGCAGTACAACATCTTCAGACAGATCGTAAGCGATGTTTGCGCTGGGCAACCACTCGTTGTAATCACCGTCGTAAGCAACGGCTTCGCCACTGTTCAGATCGAACCCTTTAGATGTTGAGTCAGTTTCAACATAGCGCAAGCCAATGTTACCGCGCAGGCCATCAGTCGCGAATTTCGCCATGACATACAATGCAGTAATGTCTTCCTCGATATCAAATGACGCATCTTTCAGATATACATCTGAATTGCGGCACAGGCCGTCTGAGTTGCTGTCGTTACACTCTGCTACCGCATAAAGTGCATTATACATAGCGGTTTTGTCCGGCATGAAGTAGCTTGCTGCCACGCCGTTGGTTTGTGAATGGTCTACGTTCACCATAGCACCAGACCAGAAATCACTTGCCGGGCCCAGGCTGCCTTCGCCAGTAGGAGCAAGGTTAGCTAAATCGGTGCGGTAACGGTGCTGACCAAAACTGCGATCGCGTACTTTTAAACCGGTTTTGATTTCGGTGATGGCACCCCACTCAACAAAGTGTGAGTAGTCCAGTTGCAGGTAGTTTTCTTCATCTTTGGTGCTATTCACCTGATCGAAGATACCGCCTAACCACATCTCATCACCCGGATTCGCTAACCATGGGCTTGCTGTGGTGAAATCAATGTACGGGTTTGCACCGCCTGGATTGTAGAAGTCAAAGTTAGCGCGCTCGTCGTCAGGCGTTACCCAGAATTCAGTGAAGAAGTCACGGTTTGTGCCTTCACCAGTAGTGGTACCCAATTGGAAGTGAAGCTGGCCACTTGCCAGTGTGTAAGTCCCTTCTACGTCGAGTAACTCAGTAGACATTTCTGAGCCGTCACGGAAGATATTGTCGTAAGCCATGTGGCGGGCCCAGCCCGGACGCTGCGGTAACCCGGTGACTTCCAGCGACTCCACTACGCCGTTGCTTACTGTTCCGCTGTTGGTGTCTTCGCCCATGTAGGCAATACCGCGGAACGGAATACCAATCAGGTTAGAGTTGACGTTGTCAGCTTCCATGGTGGATGAAAGATAGTGAACAGAGATGTCCAGATCGTCAGTGGGTAGCCACTGTGCCGTTACGTCGATACCCTGACGTTTACGATCCTGCTTAAACAATGCTGAACCCATACCCCATGGAATAGCGCCTTTGCTGCTGGCTCCCTGAGGAGCTTCGATCAGTGGGTCGATACGCGGAATGCTCGGGCCAAACCAGCCAAAGTCTTCGTTAGTTTCACGGTGAACCGTACGTTGCTGATAGCTACCTGATACCAAAATACCAAACGTACCATCGTCGTTCTTCCAACTGTAAAGGCCTGAAAGCGATGGATCCGTTTCAGTAGAAATGTCGTTGTACTGGGCTTCTACCGACATTTGTGCGGTGTTAGCGTCCAAGTCCAGCGGTTTGCGGGTACGCAGAATAACAGTACCACCCAGCGCACCTTCGTCCAGGTCGGCTTGTGAAGACTTGTACACTTCAAGACCGCCGACCATTTCAGAGGCCAGGATTTCAAAGTTGAAGTTACGCGTAGCGTCTGACAGCACGAACCACTGTGCAGTACCCACGGCCTGGCCGTTTACCAACGTCAGGTTTTGATCTGGCTGTACACCACGAATGGTCACGCCCTGACCTTCACCAAAGTCACGGTCAATGGTTACACCGGGAATACGTGATAAAGATTCCGCGACGTTTTTGTCGGGGAATTTACCAATGTCTTCCGCAGTAATCGCGTCAACGACCGCGTCAGAGAAGCGTTTTGTATTTATATTGGCTTTCTGGCTGGCGCGGATGCCGCGAATTTCAATGATTTCTGTCGAGTCGGCACCTTCTTGCGCGATTGCGCAAGGTACTGCAGTGGCTGCCATTGCTCCGACGGTGAAGGCGAGACGTAGCCCGCGAGTTAATGTATTTATTCTATGTTGTTTCATCACTCAAGTCCTTGTTCTCAGAAGGAATGACAACGCTGTCATTTGACTCACAAATAAAATGACAGACGCGCCAGAATTCATAAAAAATACATGACAACGCTGTCATTGAGTGTTAACGTTACAACAACAAATTTACGTTTGCAAACACAAAAATTAAAAATAGTTTTTAAATTTGTTGCAACTTAATGAATTTAAAAGAATTATTTTTGGCTAAAATTTAATCTGGAGGCGTGATGTCTGCCACAATTAAAAGTGTTGCCGAACATGCTGGTGTATCTATCAAAACCGTTTCCCGTGTTATCAACAACGAGGGAACCGTAAAACCTGATACGCTGGCCAAGGTGCAGGCCGCCATTGATGAGCTCAATTACAAACCCAACAAGGCGGCCCGGGATTTAGCCGGACGCGATAATTTTGTGCTCGGTTACGTGTACGACAACCCGAATGCATATTACATCATCGATATGCAAAAAGGGATTTTGAATGAGTGCCGGGCGAACGGGTACGAATTGCTCATTCACCCTTGTGATGCCAGCAGCCGCGATATCATTCAGGAAATCCTCGGCATGGTGGATAGCGCCAGATTAGCCGGGCTGATCTTATCGCCGCCGTTATCAGAAATGCCTGAAGTGCTGTCTGCCCTCGACGAAAAAGGCGTGCGTTATGTACGCATTCTGTCGGGCAGTGAAGCGCTGGAGAACGGTCCGCCTTGTGTTCTGGTAAACGACTATCAGGCGGCTTACCAAATTACTGAGCACCTTATTCAGCAGGGTCATCGTGACATTGGCTTTATTGCCGGTGAAAAGCAGCACAACTCGACCATAGAACGTCAGAAAGGCTTTGCTGCCGCACTTGCTGCCCATGATCTTCCTCAGCATCCCGAATTTGTCATAGAAGGGACCTATTCATTTGGGACCGGGGTGGAAAGTATCGAAAAGCTGCTTACGTTACCCCACATTCCGACAGCGGTATTTGCCTGTAACGATGAGATTGCGGCGGGGGCCTTATTTGGTGCGCGTATGCGAGGGGTGGATGTGCCCGCAACGCTGGCGATTGCCGGATTCGAGAACAGCCCGTTCTCGCGGCAGACCTTTCCGCCATTGACGACGGCCTCACAGCCAACGGACCAGATTGCGCAACGTGCGACGTCCACTCTGATCCAGTCGTTGAAAGCCCGTAAACTGGGCAACGACAAACAGCCTATTCCGGCGCATGTGTTTGTGCCTGAACTGGTGGTTCGAGAATCCACTAACCGGTCTTAGTCATGAAGCAAACACATCCGGCATCAGTCATAATTGTGGGCGGCGGTACCGCAGGCTGGATGTGCGCTGCGTATTTGGCTAAACAATGGGGGGCAAAAAGCCACATTACCCTAATAGAATCTTCGCAAATTGGTACCGTTGGGGTAGGCGAAGGCTCTACGCCATTTCTCAAGCAGTTCTTCACCGATCTTGGTTGGCAGGAGCAAGACTGGATGCCCCACTGCGACGCCACCTATAAAACCGGCATCGAGTTCGCCAACTGGACGAACAGCCAGCGTTTTTCTCAGTATTTCCATCCGTTTTTCACACCACTTGATCAGCAAACCGGCGAACTGTTTTTTGATAGTTGCCAGACGTTGCGCAGCAGCCGGGGCAATGCCGATGTAAAACCTGAACACTATTTCTGTGCTGCTGAAATGGTACGTAAACGGGTTACGCCGCAAAGCACCAAATTGCCCGGCGATATCGACTACGCCTACCATTTCGATGCCAGCAAATTGGCCCTGAGTCTGAAGTCGTTTTCTACGCAACTTGGTGTGCAGCACAAGGAAGGAAAAGTCGCAGAGGTTTATACGGAAGAAGGCAATATCCGTGGTTTGCGCATGGAGCAGGGGGAAACGCTGAGCGCGGATTTATACGTGGATTGTTCGGGGTTTGTTGGCTTGCTGATGAAAAAAGCCCTGAATGCGCCGTTTAGAAGCTATCGCGAAACCTTGTTTAACGATGCCGCCGTGGCGTTACCAACACAACACAATAGTAATGAGCCCATTGCGCCGCAAACCCGATCAGTGGGCATGGATAACGGCTGGATGTGGCAAATTCCGCTGACATCCAGAATCGGTAACGGTTACGTGTACAGTTCTGATTTCTGTTCAGCAGATGAAGCCGAAGGGGCGTTGCGCAAGGCGTTGAATGTCGATGACTTGGTGCCCGCTCGCCACCTGAAAATGCAGGTTGGACGATTAGATGAGCACTGGCAAGGTAACTGTGTTGCCATTGGGTTAGCTCAAGGGTTTATTGAACCCTTGGAAGCCACCGCGCTTATGCTGGTGCAATATGCACTTTACCAATTGGTAGACGGCGTTGAATCTGCGAAGCCGTTAGCGAGTGCGCAACAAGTCTACAACCGCGAAATGAACCGTATGTTCGACGGTATTCGCGATTACATTGCCGCGCATTATTACTTGAATACCCGCACTGATTCTGCCTATTGGCAGGCGTGTCGTCATGAAATGTGTGTGCCCGACAACCTACAGTATTTACTGGATAAATGGGATAGCGGCGCCTGTTTTGAAACCGCGTTGGATCACCTGGATTCAGAACTCGTCTACCTGCGGCCTTCCTGGTACTGTATTCTGGCCGGCATGGGTCGTTTCAATTCCCCTGAAGCTCATCAGAAAGCCCCGGTTCATCAGGCGTCGTTGGCGCATTTAGCAAAGCTGACAGCGCATTATTTTTCTCAGCAACAGCGCCCGCGGTCTGGTGAATTAACCTGCGGAATGTAACGAATTGTTAATAATTTTAACAATTCACCGTGTGTCTTCTAAACTCTATCGACATTACATAGGAATTTAGCGGCCTTGTGGCATAGTCGCCCGCGGAATGAAGACAGTAGACACAACTATGATATTGCGATGTACAGGCTGGCTGTTGCTGGCTGCCCTATGCCTGAGTCCGGCGCTGGCCAATGATGTATTGATCAGCGAGTCTGAACAGCAACCGGTTACCCAAATTCCGTTTCTTGAAGGTGAGGTGACCATAGACGGTAATCTGAATGAGCCTCAGTGGCAACAAGCCAGGGCGATGTCATTGGACTACGTTACCCGCCCTTACAACAATACAAAGCCTCCCGTTTCTACACAGGTAAAGCTATTCGAAGACGGCGAAACACTGCACGTTGCTTTTATTGCTGAAGACCCTGACCCGGAGCAGATCCGCGCGTTCTTTCGCGACCGCGATAAAGTGTGGAGCGACGACCTGGTTGGCATAAAACTGGATACTTTTAATAACGGCAGATTGGCATACCAGTTCTTTATAAATCCTCTGGGCGTGCAGGCAGACGCCATTCAAAACGAGATGACCGGTAATGAAAGCGATAGCTGGAATGCCATTTGGGAGTCTGCAGGGGTCATAAACGACAACGGCTACATTGTGGAAGTGGCTATTCCTCTGCGCATTATGAATTTTGAGGAAGGCGAGCGTACCAAGTTGTGGGGGGCAGAATTTATTCGTTTTTACCCTCGGCAGGAGCGGTTGCGAATAGCCAATATTCCCTGGGACCGCAATGATGCCTGTACGCTTTGCCAGCTCGGTGATGTAAAAGGCTTCGAGCAAGCCACGCAGGGTAAAAACCTGGCGTTGGTACCCACTCTGGTGCTGGGCAAAGGTCGAAGTCGTGACCCCTTTTCATCGAATGAATGGGACGACATCGAAGTAGTAGAACCGGGGTTGGATGTGAAATGGGGGATTACGCCGGAAATGTCGTTACAGGCAACGTTGAACCCCGACTTCTCGCAGGTAGAAGCAGACGATGCACAGGTAAACATAAACAACACGTTTGCCCTGTTTTTTGACGAGCGACGCCCGTTTTTCGTTGAAAACGCCGATTACTTTTCGTCGAATCAACGCCTGGTATACACCCGGAATATTGGATCTCCTGATTATGGGTTAAAACTCACCGGTCAGAAAGAGCGTCACACCTTCGGCGTATTTATGGCTGATGACGCCAATACCACATTTATTGTGCCGGGCAACCTGGGTTCAGGCGTAGCGGTACTGGAAGACGAGTCGTTAAACGGTGCGCTGCGCTATCGGTTCGACTACGACAATGATTTATCCATTGGTTCGGTTACGACGTTCAGGCAAGCTGGCGACTACCATAACTTTGTAAATGGCCTGGACGTAAAATACCGGTTAACACAGCAGGATACCCTGCGAGCTCAGTATGTAGTGTCGAATACCCAGTATCCGGAAAACCTGTATACCAACTTTTGCGGAAATGATTGCAGTGAAGCCGACGACTTGTCGGAAACGGCTATCCGCACACGACAAACAGAGGCATTTAGCGGCACTGCCTGGCGGGTTAACTACCGCCATGAAGAGCAGGATTGGTTTTTCCGCGCCGACCGTTACGAAAACGACGCCGGTTTTCGCGCTGATTTAGGGTTTGAGACCAAAGCTGATTACAACAAAACCGTCGTGGGTGGTGGTTATTTTTGGTGGAACGAAAATAGCTGGTGGAACCGCATCAGGCTCAATGGCGACTGGGACTTAACACATAATGACAACGGCGAAGTACTCGAACGGGAGCTGGAAGCGTATGTGAGCATTCGGGGTATGTGGCAGTCCTTCCTTGAACTGGGCGCCGTCAGGCGCGAGCGGGTTGGGTTGCGTCATGATCCATCTACCCTGGCAGTAACCGGTAACACCGACCGGTTTGATGAACAATCGGTGAGTGTCTATGCCGAAACCCGACCCAATCCGACATTATTTGTGAGTACGTTTGTTCGCAAAGGCGACCAGATTGATTTTGCAAATAACCGGTTAGGCAAACAACTGTTCGTTGAGTCTATGATCGATGTGAATCTCGGTAAGCACACCCAACTGCGTTTTACCCAGCTCTACAGTAATCTGGACGTGGCCAGTGCTTCATTGTTTACGGCGCGTATTTCCGACTTGCGTTTGACTTATCAACTTGATGCCCGGCAGTTTGTCAGGCTAATTGGCATTTATAACAATACTCACCGCAACCAGGACAACTACCAGTTTGATGTGAAGCCGGTTACCCGCACACTGGGCGGGCAACTGTTGTATTCCTACAAGCTCAATCCGCTTACGCGCTTTTTTGTTGGCGTATCAAGTGCTGCCATAGAGGAGAACCCGCTAACCGGGCTAACAACAACGAACAAATCGGTGTTCATGAAGTTTAGTTACGCTTGGCTGTATTAGCGTTTAAAAAAAGCAGATAAGGGAAAAGAAGCGGCCACAGTCCTCGCGCTGGTGAGGGGGCCGCTTATAGAAACTTGTTCAGGTGCGGGTGCGCCAGTTCTATCCATTGACGCAGACTAGGCTCATCAATAAAGCTGAAGTCAGCAAAATCAAAGCCGGGGGCAACAGAACACCCTACCAGAGAGTAATCACCGGTGGTTTCTGCTGCCTGGAAATGCCCGCCAGGCACTATTGCAGCCATATCATTATCTTCGCCGCCAATGCGCTTCTCGTGAAGTTGCTGTTGATGCAACTGATAAAGCGTTAAAGGGGCGCCGCTGTAATGATTCCAGATTTCGTCGTGCAAAACCCGGTGAAAACGGCTCACCTGACCCTTTAACAACAAAAAGTAAATATGTGTCACCGCTGGCCGAGCCAGTCCATGTTTAGGTGATTTAACTTCCGTTGTTGAGCGATAAATCTGCCGGTAATACCCACCTTCCGGGTGCGGTTCCAGCCTTAATTTCTCAATAAGAGGGTGCATGTTGTTCTCCGTCTTCAGGCAATCAGGGTGTCAATCCAACGGGTATTTGACCTATTGGACGAACTGTTGCTTGTTGCTGACGTCTTATAATTATTCCATGAGCATACCGAAGGGCGTTACCGAATGCACGATATTTATTAACAATTCATTAATCATTTGGCAGCGTCTATACGGCGTAATGTCACGATGAGAAGTGAACTTTTTCCCGTACTCGGTACGTAGGAATAGTGTGAAATTTCATTCATGCACGGCTTTTTGCACTCTGTTGGGTTAGTACCGCAGACAGGACCGGGTTGTTGGAAGCGGTCTGCAATCAGCATGTGCCAATATAAGGATGCAGCAACATGACACAATACCAATCGTTTTCATCGTTAACGGTGGGTGACCATCAATATCGCGCAGTGAATTTAAATGCGCTGTCTGAACGTTACGACTTATCACGCCTGCCTTTTTGTATAAAAATTTTATTAGAGAACCTACTGCGGCACGAAGACAGTGAGTTTGTTACCGCCAATGATATTGAAACGGTAGCAACTTGGGACACCGCAAAACCAGTGGAGCATGAAATCGCGTTTGTGCCATCCAGAGTCATTCTGCAGGATTTCACTGGCGTGCCTGCCATTGTTGATTTGGCTGCAATGCGCGATGCAGTAAATCGACTTGGCGGTGATGCTCAGGCCATTAATCCGCTCAATCCGGTTGAATTGGTTATTGACCATTCTGTGATGGTGGACCACTTTGCACAACCGGATGCGCTGGAGAAAAACACTGCCATTGAAGTACAGCGCAACAAAGAACGCTACCAGTTTTTAAAATGGGGCCAGTCGTCATTCGATAACTTTAAGGTAGTGCCGCCGGGGCGGGGGATCGTCCATCAGGTAAACCTGGAATACCTGGCGCGATGCGTATTTGCCAACGAGCAAGGGCAGGAAACCGTGGTCTATCCGGATACTCTGGTTGGCACTGACTCGCACACCACTATGATCAACGGCTTAGGTGTATTGGGCTGGGGTGTCGGAGGCATAGAGGCTGAAGCTGCAATGTTAGGGCAACCGGTTACTATGCTGTTACCGGAAGTCGTGGGTTTCAGATTAACGGGTAGCCTTAAACCCGGCGTGACAGCCACCGATATGGTTCTTACCATTACTGAACAACTTCGCAACCACGGCGTAGTGGGCAAGTTTGTAGAATTCTACGGCCCCGGTTTGTCGTCTCTCACAACCGCCGACCGAGCCACCATAGCTAACATGGCGCCTGAATACGGCGCGACCTGCGGGATTTTTCCCTTAGATCAGGTTGCCTTAAATTATCTTCAACTTACCGGACGTGATGAGCAGCAAATCAAACTGGTAGAGGCATACGCCAAACATGCCGGCTTGTGGCATGACGACACCAGTAAAGATGCTACTTACCATGAAACCCTGGAACTGGATTTAGGCGATGTGGTGCCCTCGGTTGCGGGCCCTAAACGGCCGCAGGACCGCATTGCATTAGCGCAAGCCGCCAGTGCCTACGAACGTTGGTTGTCAGAGCAAATTGACATCACTGATGTGACTCAGGCAAACGAGTTTGTCGCTGAGGGGGGCGCAGCGCCAGTCGTTGACGAAAACCATGCGTCCTATGTGGAATTTGACGGTGAGTCATTCAATCTTGAAGACGGGGCAGTGGTCATTGCAGCAATTACAAGTTGTACCAACACCTCAAACCCGTCGGTATTGATTGGTGCAGGGCTGCTGGCGAAAAAAGCCAACGAGCTGGGGTTAACCCGTAAACCCTGGGTGAAAACATCTTTGGCTCCCGGGTCTCAGGTCGTAACCCAGTATCTGGACGACGCAGGCCTAATGCCGCATTTGGAAGCGCTTGGATTCAACCTGGTTGGATACGGCTGTACAACCTGTATCGGTAATTCTGGTCCACTGCCTGAACCCATTGAAAAAGCCATTCAAGGCGCGAAGCTCTCGGTTACCTCGGTGCTGTCGGGTAACCGCAATTTTGAAGGCCGTATACACCCTGAAGTCGCTGCTAACTACCTGGCGTCTCCGCCATTGGTGGTTGCCTATGCGCTGGCTGGCAACATGAAAATCGATATCACCAAGGCGCCTCTGGGTCAGGATAAAGACGGTAACCCGGTGTATTTGAAAGACCTGTGGCCGAGCAGCGAAGAAATTGCGGATTATATTGCTGAGCACGTGTCCGGAGAGATATTTAAGGCCAAATATGCTGATGTGTTCACGGGCAGCAGTGTTTGGACTGATTTGGACACCAGTGACACGGCCGTTTATGACTGGCCTGAGTCTACCTATATCAAGCATCCGCCATTTTTTGAATCCATGTCTGCCGAACCTGATGAAGTGGGGGCAATTGATGCCGCACGTTGTCTGGTGAAAGTGGGCGACTCCATTACCACTGACCATATTTCGCCGGCGGGCTCTATTGCGCCGGATAGCCCGGCTGGCCAATATCTGCAATCTCTCGGTGTTAGCCCGGCCGACTTTAACTCCTATGGTTCTCGTCGGGGTAACCATGAGGTAATGATGCGCGGTACGTTCGCCAATGTGCGGTTAAAGAACCAATTGGCGCCTGGTACCACCGGCAGTGCAACCACTCACTTTCCTTCAGGCGATGCCATGTCGATTTACGACGCGGCAATGCGTTACAAGGAAGAGGGAACACCGGCGATTGTGATCGGGGGCAAAGAATATGGTACAGGCTCCAGCCGCGACTGGGCGGCAAAAGGGCCAGCTCTGATGGGCGTACGCGCAGTCATTGCCGAGAGCTTTGAGCGAATTCACCGTTCAAACCTAATTGGTATGGGAATTTTGCCTTTGCAGTTTAATGAAGGAGACAGCGCAGATTCACTGAACATTAACGGCAACGAAAGCTTCTCTATTGCGCCGGTTAGTGCAGGTCAAAAGACGACCACCATGACCATCACCGATGATAACGGCAACCACCGGGATGTAGAGTTGCAGGTGCGTATTGATACCGGTAATGAGTTTACCTACTATCAGCACGGCGGCATTCTGCACTATGTGATCAGGCGTTTTCTGACACAATAATAATGGCGGGCAGGGTGTTTTGCACCCTGCTTTATTTTGGCTTCTCTAAAAAGTCTTTTCGAATTTTATAGCGTCTGCTAGAGTGTTTTTTGAACAATAAAAATACTCAAGGAAGACACTATGAAATATCTGTTAGTTGCTGGTTTACTGACATTAATCACCGCCTGCTCGGTGACAACGGTTGCGCGCCCTGCGCCAAGACCTACTCCCTCAGTTCCGGTAATGACACCTGAGCCAACGCTACTTAAATACAAAAATCCAGAATATCCCGATGCAGCGATAACCAAAACATCTTCAAGCATTATCTTGCAAAACGGTTGGGTACTATTACAGTACAACGTCGATGAAAGTGGCAAACCCGTAGATATTAAAGTGGTTGACGCCAGCCCTAAAGGGCTGTTTGAAGAGGCGTCGATCGAAGCGCTACAAGGCTGGGAGTATCAGCCGCCTATGAAAGACGGACGCAGACAACCGATGAAGGGCTTATATAATCTTATCTCATTTCAAATGATGTAGTATCCGCAATAATTTCGAAGAATAAAAAAACCGACGGCCGTAATACGTACCGTCGGTTTTGCTATTTAGCTTAGCCCTACTTGCTTTGCAGTGTGGTAACCGCCGAGAAGCCCTGACTGATAGTACGAACCAGATCGTCTGTTTGGTCGCGCTCCACGAACTTGTGCTCAATACCTGCCAGTTCGCCATTTGCGAAGATAGTGGCGAAGTCAATGGTGCCTTTGCCCACGTCGGCGAAACTGCCGTCTTGGGCAAGGTCTTTCACATGCCACATTTTGAAGCGACCAGGCTGGCGCTTGAACAATTCAACCGGATCAAAACCCGCTTTTACAGTCCAGTACAGGTCCAGCTCCATAGCGAGTAACTCACTGTCACAGCGCTCGAGAATAAGGTCATAAGGCAATTGACCGTCCAGTTCCTGGAATTCAAAGTCGTGATTGTGGTAAGCCAACTGAATACCACGTTGCTTACACTTCTCGCCCCACACGTTCATTTCATCAATCAGGCTGTAGTAGTCTTCAATACTCTTGCGGTCTTCCGGCATTAAATAAGGCACCACAATGTATTTGTGGCCTAATGCGTCGGCGGCATCCAGGTGTGCTTCTAAGTCTGCTCTGAGCAGGTGTGGCATAACATGAGTAGAAGGGCTGGTTAAGCCATTCGATTTCAGCAAATCGGCAAACTGTTGTGGAGTGTTGCCAAACAAGCCGGCCAGTTCAACTTCTTTGTAGCCCACTTCAGCAACCAACGCCAGCGTCTCCGCTACGCTTTTTTCCATCATGCTGCGAAGTGTGTAAAGCTGCAAACCTACGGGTAAAGCAGGTGCTGAAGACGATGCAACGGTGGCTGCCGGTTTACATGCTGCGGCACCCAGCAACGCCCCCATACCGGTTGCACTGACTTGCAGGAAACGGCGGCGATTTAGCGTTAGTTTAGACATGGTTACGTTCCTTATTATGGGTTAGCTGAATCTGGCGCTGGGCCAGTGCTTTGTCGGGTGATCAGTTCAAAAGGCAATATCACCTTCAAGGCGTGCTTGGTTTTGCCGTTAAGCACGTCGATCAGTACATTGACGGCGGTCTCGCCGAATTCTTCAGCGGGCTGTGCAATGGTGGTCAGCGGTGGTTCGGCATAAGCCGAAAAGGCAATGTTGTCGAAACCAGCAATAGAGATATCTTCAGGAATAGACAAACCGGCTTCGCGTACTTTGCGCATGGCACCCATGGCCATTTCGTCGTTTTCACAAAAAATGGCTGTTGGGCGTTTGGGTAAATCGAGTAACGTAGTCGCTGCCCGGTAACCCGACGATAGCGTAAAGTCACCGGCGCACAGCAGCGAATCATCGATACTGAGGCCGGCAGCTTTGAGGGCATCTTCGTATCCCGCTAAACGATCGCGGGTAAGCGGACTGGATTGCGGACCTTTCACCATGGCTATGCGGCGATGTCCCAGCGAAATCAGATGTTCGGTCATGGCTTTCGCCGCAGCGCGGTTGTCCAGCGTGACGGTTGGGAAGCGCGCACCGTCGACAATTTCACATGCATTGACCATAGGTAATAACGCTTCAGACTGGAACTGGTCGGGTGCAAACGGGTTAAAGGCGCGTAACTGGATCACGCCATCTGCCTGGGAGGTGTCGACGAGCTTGGCGCAGTTTCGCTCGATGTCGTCGTCGCCCATGGTATTCATTAGCAGTAGTGAGTACCCCTGAGAGGCTGCTGCTTCCTGCATGCCTTTTATTACCCGTGCAAAGAACACGTTGGCAACAGTAGGCACGAGTGCTACCAATACCTGGGTTTTACCTGAACGGAATTTCACTGCCATCAGGTTAGGTTTGTAGCCCAGGTGATCGATGGCTTCCTGCACGCGAACGCGGGTTTTAGGAGAGACGCGATCAGGTTGCTGCAGCGTACGTGACACGGTTGCCACAGAGACGCCTGCCATGTCTGCTACTTCACGAATCGTTGACAACCTCTTCTCCTACAACTGTTCTTTACTTTATTTTGTTTGTGTAAATGTAACCGATAACATCTTTTACTCTAATTGTTAAAAGAATGCAAAGACAAATTCTGTAAAAACCCGTATTTCGGGGCATTTATCGCGCATTTTGTCGGTTCTTATTCGACTATTTGTTAAAAAATTAAGTAAATTAAGACTGGATCAGGCATGCGATCTTGATATACTCGAATGTAATCCGTTACATTTTTACAAAATTAACATCTTGGACACATGATGTGTAAAGTGAAATGCAATTGTGAGTAGGGTTATTCCAAGCATTCAGAAACCCGTTCACTTAACGCTTACACACCTGTAGACGAGCCTGGCTAAGATAGGAGCAAACATGCAGAAAATTCGACTTGGTATGGTAGGCGGCGGTCAAGGCGCCTTTATTGGTGCGGTGCACCGAGCTGCAGCCGGGTTAGATGGGCAGTATGATTTGGTGGCTGGCGCGTTTAGCCGTAATCCTGAGAATAATCTGGCGACAGCGAGTCAGCTATGTATTTCCGAAGATCGCGCGTACAGCAGCTGGGAAGCCCTTATCGAAGGCGAACTTAAGTTGCCTGAAAATCAACGCGTACAGGCCATTGCCGTTGTTACTCCAAACCATTTGCATGTACCTGTTACCAAAACCGCACTGGAAGCCGGTTTTAACGTGTTCTGCGAAAAGCCGCTGGCAATCAATTTAGAAGAAGCGCAATCCCTTGAATCAGTATTGGCAGACTCAGGTGCACTGCTGGGCTTAGCGCATACCTATATTGGCTATCCTATGGTGTGGCAAGCCCGTCATCTGGTTGCTACCGGCGAGCTTGGCATCATTCGCAAGGTCTATGTGGAGTACCCGCAAGGCTGGCTAAGTAATAATTTGGAAGCGGACGACAACAAACAAGCCAGTTGGCGCACCGACCCTGCTCAGTCTGGTGGCAGTGGTTGTATGGGCGATATCGGCACCCACGCATTTAATATGGCCGAGTTTGTTACCGGTAGCAAAGTGACCCACCTGTGTGCTGATTTACACACGCATATTCCAGGTCGTCGTCTCGATGACGACGGTGCCGCGTTCCTTAAATTCGACAACAACGCGTCGGGCGTACTCATTGCCAGCCAGGTTGCAGCAGGCGAGGAAAACGGCCTGAAGATTCGCGTTTACGGCGACAAAGGCGGCCTGGAGTGGTTCCAGATGCGTCCGGACTCACTGATTGTTCGCTCGCTTGACAAGCCAATGACTATTTTACGTGGTGGCCAGGGGCAGCCAGGGTTATGTGAAGAAGCCTTGAAACGCTGTCGTATTCCGGTTGGACACCCTGAAGGGTATCTGGAGGCCATGGGCAACCTGTACACCTTGTTTGCGCAGGCTATCCGCAGTGGCCAGCAAGGCGCAGCAGATGGTGTGCCGGGTCTGGCAGAAGGGGTACGCGGAATGGCCTTCATTGCCACCATGCTGGAAAGCCAAAACAGCGATCAAAAATGGACGGCCCTAACCCTATAGGTTCGTGAGCGCGGCGCGTTGTGCGCGCCAGTAAAGAATAGATAAGCAGGAGAGTAAACAATGTCTGCAATTAAAGGCCCAGCGATATTCCTGGCACAATTTTTAAGTGATCAAGCGCCGTTTAACCGCTTGGATACCATCGCAGCATGGGCAGCGGATCTGGGCTATAAAGGCATTCAGGTGCCTACCAGCGACCCGGTGATTTTTGATTTGGAACGCGCTGCGGAAAGTCAGGAATACTGTGACGAAATCATGGAAACATGCCGCAAAGCGGGTGTAGAAATCACTGAGCTTTCTACACACCTGCAAGGGCAGTTAGTGGCAGTGCATCCTGCTTACGACGAGTTGTTTGACAACTTTGCGCCAGAGCACTTACACGGTAATCCCAAAGCGCGTACCGAGTGGGCCATTAATCAACTGAAATGCGCAGCTAAAGCCAGTCAACGTCTGGGCCTGAAAGCCCATGCTACTTTCTCTGGTGCTTTGATGTGGCATCTGGTTTACCCGTGGCCACAGCGTCCGGCCGGTCTGGTTGAGCAAGGTTTTGCGGAACTGGCGAATCGCTGGTTGCCTATTCTGGATGCCTTCGATGAAGCGGGCGTGGATGTGTGTTACGAAATCCATCCGGGTGAAGATATCCACGACGGCGCAACGTTTGAGCGTTTCCTGAAAGCGGTGGACAACCACCCACGTGCGAACATTCTGTTTGACCCGAGCCACTATGTGCTGCAACAACTGGATTACCTGGACTTCATCGATCGTTATCACGACCGCATCAAGATGTTCCACGTAAAAGACGCCGAGTTTAACCCAACGGGGCGTTCAGGCGTGTACGGCGGTTATGAGGATTGGGTAGACCGTCCGGGACGTTTCCGTTCACTGGGTGATGGCCAGGTAGATTTTAAAGGTATCTTCAGCAAGCTAACCCAGTACGGGTTTGAAGGCTGGGCCGTGCTCGAGTGGGAATGCTGCCTGAAAGACTCCAATCAGGGCGCAGCAGAAGGCGCGCCGTTTATTGCCAGCCATATCATTCAGCGGGCAACCCATGCATTTGACGATTTTGCGGGCGCAACAAGCAGCGACACGCGCAATCGACGCATTCTTGGATTAGACGAATAACAACACTAACCATAACGAAGGAATTGGCGGTGAGCCTATGAACACAATAACAATACGGCTAAGCGTAATGATGTTTCTCCAGTTTTTTATCTGGGGTGGATGGTTTGTCACATTGGGGACATTCCTGGGCGGCACACTGGGCGCAAGCGGCGGCGAAATTGGTATGGCGTTTTCAACCCAGTCATGGGGGGCTATCATAGCGCCTTTCATCATTGGTTTAATTGCCGACCGCTTTTTTAACGCAGAACGCATCCTGGGTATTTTACATTTAGTGGGCGCCGTGCTGATGTATTTAATGTACCAGTCGGGCGACTTCGCAAGTTTTTACCCTTATGTGCTGGGCTACATGATTGCTTACATGCCAACCCTGGCGCTGGTTAACTCGGTGTCGTTTGGTCAAATGAAAGACCCAACTAAAGAATTCGGGAAAATCCGTGTATGGGGCACGATTGGCTGGATTGTCGCGGGTCTGGTCATTAGCTATGTGTTCTCCTGGGATTCACAACAAGCCATTGCCGACGGCATGCTGCGTAACACCTTTATGTTGTGTGCGATTGCGTCTGCTGCACTGGGTGTTTACAGCTTCACGCTACCGGCCACCCCGCCTGCCTCAAAAGGTCAGGAAGCGTCTGGCCTGGGTGAACTGTTAGGCCTTGATGCGCTGTCTCTGCTGAAAGACAAAAACTTCTTAGTATTTTTCCTGTCGAGCGTACTTATTTGTATTCCGTTGGCGTTTTATTACCAGAACGCTAACCCATTCTTAACCGAAATCGGTGTAGAAAATGCAACAGGTAAAATGACGCTGGGTCAGGTCTCTGAAGTGCTGTTCATGCTGGCTCTGCCTGTGTTCCTGAACCGCTTCGGTATTAAGCTCACGTTAATGCTGGGCATGGCAGCCTGGGTACTGCGCTATGCGTTATTTGCACTGGGCGATGCCGACGGTGGCGTAATGTTGCTTATCGTAGGTATTGCGCTGCACGGTATATGTTACGACTTCTTCTTCGTGTCGGGTCAAATCTATACCAACGCAAAAGCCACTGAACAATGCAAGAGTGCGGCTCAAGGCCTGATTACTCTGGCAACTTACGGTGTAGGTATGCTGGTGGGCTTCTGGGTAGCCGGTCAGGTTACTGATGCATATGTTACCGATGCAGGTCACGACTGGGCGCCAATCTGGTACTTCCCGGCAGGGTTTGCACTGGCAGTACTGGTGATTTTTGTATTGCTGTTTAAAGGCGAAAAGGTAGAAGCCAATGACTAAGCTAACGGATTCGCTGGCCAATGATGTATCCCGCCGCTCTTTGCTCAAGCAACTGGTGGTGGGCGTAACCGGCGCAACGTTGTCGGGCAATGCACTGGCGCAACTGGGCAATGTTAAGCCGAGTGGTCCTCTTAAAGGGGCGGTGAATCATTCCGTGAGTCGCTGGACTTACGGCAAGCTGTCTATTGAGGAACTGTGTCAGGTCGTCAAACTTCTGGGTTTCAAAGCAATTGATCTAGTGGGTCCGGAAGACTGGGCCACGCTGAAAAAATATGGCGTGGACAGCTCAATGTGCAATGGCGCAGAGCTGAACCTGACTGACGGTTGGGCTGACCCGCAGTTCCACGATGCTTTGATTGCGCGCTACACCGCGCACATCGACAAAGTGGCGGACGCCGGTTACACGAACCTAATTTGTTTTAGCGGTAACAAGCGAGGGAAAACCCCGGAAGAAGGGTTAATCCATGCTGAAAAAGGCCTGAAGCAAGTGTTAGGGCACGCTGAAAAGCGCGGCGTTGTGCTGCAAATGGAATTGTTTAACAGCAAGGTGAATCACCCGGATTACTTTGCCGATAATTCCGCATGGGGTATTGCGCTCTGCGACAGACTGGGGTCTGAGAACTTTAAACTGTTGTACGACATTTATCACATGCAAATCAGTGAGGGTGACATTATCCGGACGATTCAGGATAACCACGCTTACTTTGGTCACTATCACACTGCCGGCGTTCCTGGCAGACACGAAATTGATGATACCCAGGAGCTGTATTACCCGGCGATCATTAAAGCCATCGTAGCTACCGGTTTTACCGGCTATGTGGCGCAAGAATTTATACCCACACCGTCTGATATCAGCGGCCAAATCGCATCTTTGCGTCAGGCCATTGATATTTGTGATGTTTAAAAAATAGCAATTACCCTGTCGATTATTAGGCACAGAATTAGAGGGGAGATGTAATGGCGAATAACGAATACGATGCGATCGTTGTCGGTTCAGGTATCAGTGGCGGCATGGCAGCAAAAGAGCTGACCGAAAAAGGCCTCAAGGTACTGATGCTGGAGCGTGGACGCAATATTGAACATATAAAGGATTATACCAACGCGCACAAAGAAGCCTGGAACTATCCGCACCGCGATCTGCCTACGCAGAAGCGCAAACAGGAAGAACCAGTGCTTCAGCGTGATTATCCGTTGAATGAATCAACCAACGGCATGTGGGCCAGTCATCAGGACTCTCCCTATGTAGAGAAAAAACGTTTCGACTGGTACCGCGGTTACCACGTAGGTGGTCGTTCACTGCTATGGGGTCGTCAAAGCTACCGTCTGAATGAAGAAGACTTCCTGGCGAATGCCAAAGAAGGCATTGCGGTAGATTGGCCGATTCGTTACGAAGACATCTCGCCCTGGTACGATTATGTGGAGCGTTTTGCCGGTATCAGTGGTAGTCGCGATGGGTTGGACGTATTGCCAGATGGCCAGTATTTACCGCCTATTCCGCTGAACGTAGTGGAAAAAGAAGTTGCTCAGCGTTTGCAAAAAGCATTCGGCGGAACACGTCATCTTATCCATGGCCGTTCAGCAAACATTACGCAGCCTAAGCCGGAGCAAAACCGGGTTAACTGTCAGTACCGTAACAAGTGCTGGTTGGGTTGTCCGTTTGGTGGTTACTTCAGTACCCAGTCGTCTACACTGCCGCTGGCTATGAAAACCGGTAATCTGACCCTGCGTCCGTTTTCTATTGTAACTCGTGTGCTTTACGACAAAGACAAGAAGCGCGCGACAGGCGTAGAAATTCTGGATTCTGAAACCAACCAGACTTATGTGTTTAAGAGCAAAATTGTGTTCCTGAACGCCTCTGCCCTTAACTCTGTGTGGATGCTGATGAACTCAGCAACTGACGTATGGGACGGTGGTCTGGGTAGCAGCAGCGGTGAGCTGGGCCACAACATTATGGACCACCACTTCCGCGTTGGCGCAAGTGCTGAAGTGGAAGGTTTCGACGACAAGTATTACTACGGCCGTCGTCCATCTGGATTCTATATTCCACGTTTCCGTAACTGGCATGACGATAAGCGTAACTACCTGCGTGGGTTTGGTTATCAGGGCAGCGCGAGCCGTGATGGCTGGAACCGCAATATTGCTGAGATGGGCATTGGTGCTGGTCTTAAAGACGCGATCGTTGAGCCGGGTGGCTGGCGTATAGGCATGACCGCGTTCGGTGAAATGCTGCCACACCACGATAACCGCATTTTCCTGAACAAAGACAAGAAGGATAAATGGGGTCTGCCGGTTCTGGAAATGGACGTGGAGATCAAAGAAAACGAAATCGCCATGCGTAAAGACATGAAAGACGACGCGGTTGAAATGTTTGAACGTGCTGGTCTTAAAAACGTGCGTGGCTACGAAGGTGATTATGCGCCGGGTATGGGTATTCACGAAATGGGTGGTGCACGTATGGGCCGCGATCCTAAAACGTCGGTTACCAACAAGTTCAACCAGGTTTGGGATGCGCCAAACGTATTCATGACTGATGGTGCGTGTATGACCTCTGCATCATGTGTAAACCCATCTTTGACTTATATGGCGTTAACGGCTCGTGCAGCAAATTACGCAGTAGAAGAACTGAAGAAGAGGAATCTGTAATGGAACGTCGTGACATATTAAAACTGATCACGGCTGCCACCGGGGTAGCCATGGTGGGTGCCGATGCCTTTGCCTGGGACAAAGTTCCCGAAGCAACCAGTGCTAAAGATGCGGGTTTTACCGCAGAGGACATCAGCCTGTTAAACGAAATTGGTGAAACTATCATTCCTGCCACAGACAGCCCGGGTGCGAAAGCGGCCAACGTCGGTGCAACGATGGTGGGTTTGGTTGCGGATTGCTATACGCCGCCTGAACAAGCTGAGTTTCGTCAGGGCCTGAAAGCCATTGATGTGGAAAGTAAAGCCGCCTTTGGGAAGCCTTTCTTGCTGCTGTCTGCCACGCAGCGTCACGAATTACTGACCAAGCTGGATACTACCGCCAAGGAACAGGATAACAAAGTGGGTCTGGGCTGGGCTGTGCATCAGCGTCCAAGCCACAGAAGCATAGAAGACAAAGGACCAGTTCCGCATTACTTCACGTTAATGAAGCAGCTTACGTTGTTCAGCTTCTTTACATCAGAAGTCGGTGCGACTAAAGCCCTGCGGTATGTAAGTATTCCTGGCAGATACGACGGTGATATGCCGTATCAAAAAGGCGATCGTGCCTGGGCTACCTAAGCCTGGGTTCGAATCGACGCTTTTAGACACTAAAGAATAATAGGACCTTAATGATGCATTTAAACTGGTCAGTAAAAAGTACGCTTGCCCTGTGTGTGTTGGGCACTGCAGGTTTTGCAGTGGCACAGGGGCAGGCTCTCGAACCCTGGCAACAGGCGCAGAAAACCGAAGTATGGGAGCCTGTTCCGGAAGCCGTCAGCTCACCTGCTAACGGCGTGCCGTCAGACGCTATCGTATTATTTGATGGCAGCGATCTGAGCGAGTGGGAGTCAGTAAAAGGTGGCGCAGCTGAATGGACCGTAAAAGATGGCGTATTAACGGTATTGCCGGGTAAAGGCGACATTAAAACCAAGCGCGACTTCTGTGATGTGCAATTGCACGTTGAATGGAAAACACCGACAGACGTAGAAGGGATGGAAGGTCAGCAGCGTAACAACAGCGGCATTTTCTTCCAGCAGAAGTATGAAATTCAGGTATTGGATTCATACAATAACCCGACGTACCCGAATGGACAGGCTGGCTCTGTTTACAAACAGACTATTCCGCTGGTAAACGCAATGCGTCCACCGGGTCAGTGGCAGGAATACGACATCCTGTTTACCGCGCCACGCTTCGATGGTGAAGAGTTGGTGTCGCACGGCTACGTTACGGTTATTCACAATGGCGTTGTTGTGCAAAATCACACAAAAATTCTTGGTACGACAGAGTGGATTGGCGCTCCGAAAACCATACCACATGGTTGTGCACCTATTCAGCTACAGGATCACGATAACTTCGTGAGCTTCAGAAATATCTGGATCCGCGAACTGTAACTGCTAATACCTTGTTCTCTGTTAAAACCCGGCTTTTGCCGGGTTTTTTGTATTTATTGCGCAGAGATTGGCATTAAATACAAGGCTGCAATTTGTATAAAGTATTAGCTACACTTTACGCCTTATTTCTTTTGTTCATGTATATCTATATGAAAAACTGGTTGTTCCTCGGCATTGCCATTGCTTGTGAAGTCATCGCCACATCGAACCTTAAGTTAAGTGAAGGATTCACGAAATGGCTTCCTTCAACCCTGGTAGTCGTGGGCTACGCCGCTGCGTTTTATTTCTTGTCGTTAACGCTCAAAACCGTTCCTGTGGGCGTTGCCTATGCGGTTTGGTCTGGGCTGGGTATAGTCGCAATTTCGATAGTGGCGTGGTTTGCTTTTGGGCAAAAGCCTGACTTGTGGGGCGTGGTAGGAATGGGGTTAATAATAGCGGGTGTGGTGGTGCTAAATACGCTTTCAAACACCACTGCGCATTAGCCCCTAACGTATCAATTCATCAAGGCTTATATCACGCCAGGTAATATAAGCCTGGTTTAACCTTTTATTGTTGCCAAAGCCATCGTAGTCCCTCAGGTAATAACGCGCCCGGGTGCGAGTCGTTATGTTCTCCGTCGGTCCAGACGGTCTTCAGCGCGTATCTTGGGCCAGCAATATTTTGTACATCGGCGTGGCGATTTGCATAGCGAATTGCTGCCGCCATTTGTTGGTTAGCTAAAAACCAGTTACCCCATTCATTGTCGAGGTCGTTAACGCCGTCTTGCATAAAGATACGCAAGGGGCGAATGGGCTCTCTGCGGATTAATGCGGGATAATCCTGTCCACCAGTCTGCATGTCAGGTTCATCGGGGCGATAGCCAATTGAAACGAAGCTGCCTATTGAACTGTATACCTTGCGAAAGTAATCTGGCCTGAACCAGGCTGCCGTAAACGCCGCTATGGCCCCACTGCTGGTGCCGCCGATGGCTCTTTGGTCGGGATCGTCAGTTAAGTGATACTGCTTTGCAATGACAGGTATCATCTCTTCTATTAGAAACCGTGCATAGGTATCGTTTACGACATCGTATTCCTGCCAGCGGTGATTGGGGTTGCTCCAGCCTAAATCGTTCGGGTAAGCGTCAGATAGATTCCCCGGTGTTATGAATAACCCTATGGTCACCGGCATTGCTTTTTGTGCAATCAGGTTTGCCATTACGGTTTGAATTCTTATTGAGCCGTTGGGGTTTGTCGCTCTGTGACCATCCTGAAACACCAATAAGCTGGCAGCTTCTTTTGCATCGTATTGAGCTGGCACGAATACCCAGTAGCGTCTTGAGGTACCGGAATAAATGTCACTCTTAAATTCGAACGGACCTTTCAGTTCTCCTGGTGGCACACCTGTTTGTAGAAAGTGGTCTTTGGTAAGTGAAACGTCTGTACGAATACCTTCCGAAAGTGTTGAGCTATTGTTGTTAAGCGATGAATGAGCATGGATGCTGGCTGGAAAGGCAAGTAGCAATACTACCTGGATAAGCTTGTCGATACGCATACTCTATCTTGGTAAGTTGTTTCCGACGCGGGAATAAGCAGGTTAATACAGATCAAAATAGCGGCAATAAGATTCCTGCACAAGTAAGGATGAGTATGAAAATTATTTTCTGCTTTTCTTTATTTAATAAAACATTAGGGGCAACATGTTAGGTTTGTAACACGACGATTACGCGAGCCAGAATAGTGAGTGAGATTACGTTTGAACCACAACAAAAATCGGTGCTGGTAGACAAACTACAGCGTTATTTTGAAGACGAATTAAGTACTGAATTAGGGCAATTCGACGCTGAGTTTCTATTGGATTTTATTAGCAAGGAAATGGGCGGCACTTTTTACAATCAGGGCATTCGGGATGCGCGTGCTGTGTTTGAAGCTCGGGTACAGAGTATCGACGAAGACTTGTACGCCATAGAGAAGCCAGATTGAGTGCGACTAGAATGGAGCTTCTCTTTTAAAATTAAATTAAGTTGCATTTGTTATCACTTAGTATAAATTGTATTTGTAGGTTGTTGATTTTTATGGGGCTGTAATGATGCGGTCTTATATTTATACAAGGGATATAGTATGCAAATTCGTAAAGTTACGTCCGCGGTTTTATTAGCTAACATGTGCTTTGGTTTTCAAGCCTCAGCTTCGGTTACGAATTCTAATCAGGTGCTGCCGGTGTCTTCAGAAGCGACTTTTTGCAGCCAATCACCAGATACGGTTGAAAAGTCTGTGCTTAGTTTTGAGCTTGCCTCAGCTTATTTGAGCGATGGTGAATTTAATAAAGCGCGAAAGGAAGCAGAGAATGCAATTGATTTGTCAGTGAGTTGTTTTGGCAGATTGAGTAAAGAAACCGTGCTCACTTCAGCAAAACTGTATGGTGATTTGTATGATTTTGCGGTTAAACAAGGCGACAAACATACAGCAATAAGTTATCAGAAGTCACTTAAAGGAGTTATTGATAATCTGTCTGAAATAACGGTTGATTCTAGCGATACGTTGGCAACGGTGTACTCGGAAATAGCATTACAATTAGAATCATATCGTCTTCCCGTTTTATCGGCGAAACAATCAATAGCCTTCGCTGAAACGTCTGCACAGCTTGCATATAAAGCATGGGGAAACGATGATACCCGTACAATTAAACAATTCTTCGAATTAGGGCGCTTGCAATATACCAGCGGTCAGTATGATGTTGCAGCTCAGACTCTTACTGGTGTAATAGCATCACTCGAGCGTATATTTGACTACAGTCATCCGTGGGCCTTGCAATCACACGTCATGATCGCTGAAGCCTTGGCAAATGACGGCCAATTGGTTGAGGCCATACAGCACAGCCAGCAAGTTGCACAAATGAAGCCTTGGCAGGACAACATTGAGCCCATATTGTTATTGAAAAAGACGCCGGATAAACCTAGGGCCGCAATGAAGTTTTTTGAAGATGCGCACGTTACCATTTCCTTTGATATTAACACGAATGGACAAGTACAGAATGCTCGGATTATTGATCAATTTGGCGGCAAACGTTTTACTGCAAAAGCACTTGAAGCTTTGAATGAATGGCGTTTTTCTCCCAGGATTGTTGATGGTGAGCCGGTGATTGCAAATAATCAGACTGTCACGTTTGACTTTAATGATGCCTTTTTTGAAGAGGCTGAACCCAGCCGGCTAAAAGCATCAAGGAGTCAGGAGCATTTTTATGAGAGTAAACGTTCTACATTAATCCAACGTGAAAATCGCACTATGGGCAATAGTGTATATTAACGTTAGAAGCCTAATATAATAAACCCTGGTACTTGAGATAGTGCCGGGGTTTTTCAATGTTTCACCGGATTGTTTATTAGCCATTTATCAATAACACCTGACTTCGGTTATACTCCCGTCTCCTTTTCATTCATTGCAAACAGCGAAACAGTCAGGACATAGAAACATGAGTGCAGATCAGCCTAAGCGTCTCAATAAGTACATTAGCGATACAGGCTTTTGTTCGCGTAGAGAAGCTGACAAGCTGATTGAACAAAAGCGTGTCACCATCAACGACAAACAGCCTGAGCTAGGCACCAAAGTAAACCCTGGCGACAAGGTAAAAGTAGATGGCAAAGTGATTGGTGCGGTGGCAGAAGACAAGTCTGATCGTGTTTACATTGTCTACAACAAGCCTATCGGTATTACCTGTACCACAGAGCGGCACGTTAAAGGGAATATCATTGATGCCATTAAACACAAAGAGCGCATCTTCCCGATTGGTCGCCTGGACAAGCCTTCTGAAGGACTCATTCTGCTGACCAGCGACGGCGATATTGTGAATAAAATTCTGCGCGCAGAAAACGCCCACGACAAAGAATATGAAGTTACCGTTAACCAGCCGGTTAGCCCGCGCTTTTTACAGAAAATGGCGAAAGGCGTCCCCATTCTGGGCACGGTAACCAAGCCCTGTACACTGAAGCCAAGAGGCAAATTCAGTTTTAATATCATTCTTACCCAGGGGCTTAACCGCCAGATTCGCCGTATGTGTGAATTCCTCGGTTACGAAGTGACCAAGCTAAAGCGGACTCGCATCATGCACATCACGCTGGGAAACCTGCGCCCGGGTCAATGGCGCAACCTGACTGCACAAGAGTTGAAGCAGTTAAATGACGCAGTGAAGCACTCCCGAAAAACCGCCAGCAAATAACGCCAACGGGTTTATTTACTGCCTTAAGAATACGCAGAGAATGTGATGACGGGTGAAATCGCCGCTTTAACTACAGCGCTCTGTTGGGCCATTGCCGCCCGGCTTTTTCGATTATTAGGGCGTTCGTTTTCTCCTCTCGCCATGAATTTTTGGAAGGGCAGTATTTCCATTGTATTGCTCAGTATTGCAACGCAGTTCTTCTTGCCCTCTGTGAGTTTGCCCCCGTCCGCTTGGTACTGGTTGTTGCTCAGTGGCGCAATAGGGATTGGTTTGGGCGATACGTTTTTCTTTCAGGCACTGAATAAAATTGGTGATGCCCAAACTATGCTGGTGGCTGAAACATTGGCCCCCATTTTTACGGCGTTATTGGCCATGGCCTGGATTGGAGAGTGGCTTAGCTGGCAGCAGTGGTTGGGTATTGCCGTGGTGATCATGTCGGTAGACATGATTGTGAAGCTGCAAAAGCGCTCTGCGCTCGAACTGTTTTCACTATCGGGTTATGTGTTCGCGGCGTTGGCAGCGTTATGTCAGGCAGTGGGAGCCGTGATCAGTCGCGACATTTTGGTAAGTTACGAGCTTGACGCGTTCAACGCCAGTCAAATCAGGCTCATCGGCGGGCTGGTAATAATTACCTCACTAATGCTTGTCATGAATCAGAGGTGGTTGCCTGAAACCGTTAATGCTGTTCGAACCTGGGGGCTGTTTTTTGCAACCACACTTATTGGTACCGTACTGGCTATTTATCTGCAAATGGTGGCGTTCTCTGCAACGAAGGCCGCGGTGGTGCAAACCTTGTTTGCCAGCAGCGTAGTCTTGTCATTGGGTCTGGCCTGGTTGCTGGGCGAGAGAGTGAGTCGATCCACGTTGATTTGGTCACTTATTGCGCTGGTAGGGGTAGCTATTTTGGTATGGCTGGCGTAGATTCAAAGCTGTTATTTTTCGTTAGGGGTTAATCCATGGACGCCACCAATCTTTGGGCATTTGTGCTGTCTTGCCTGTTACTCAATATTCTTCCCGGGCCGGACTCGCTTTATATTATTGCAAGGGCTGCCAGTCAGGGGGCGAAAGCAGGAATTGTAGCGACGCTGGGTATTATTAGCGGTGTGAGTGTACATATTCTTGGCGCTGCGGTTGGCCTTGGGGCATTACTTGCCACATCGGCTTGGGCATTTACCGCAGTGAAGCTGGCCGGTTGTTTGTATTTGTTTTATCTGGGCATTAGCTTACTTATAGCTAAGCGCGAGAAAGAAACCGAGCAAAAACCCCATATCAAACCGGCGAGTTTGCGCCGAATTTACACCGGTGGTGTGCTCACCAATGTGCTCAACCCTAAAGTGGCACTGTTCTTTTTAGCCTTTGTGCCGCAGTTTATCCCAGCCGATGTTGTGAATAAAACCCAGGCGTTCATTACCCTGGGTGGCGTATTCGTTTTTACCGGCACGTTGTGGTGTATTTTTCTGGCACTTGCTACCGCCTTTATGCGCAATAAGCTTGGCGGTGTAAAAGGATTAGGGTTTTGGTTAAACAAAGCCGCTGGTGGGTTGTTTGTTTACTTTGGCGTGAAGTTAGGGCTGGCAAGTGCCTGAATAAAGCCTGCCGCTTATAAGCGCCACTTCTTGGGACTAACCGCTTTATGTCGAATTGGTATTACCAAGGTTTGCTTTGTTAATAGAATGATCTTACGATTCGGCATGAAATTTTATAACGTTTAGTGGTTACTGCAGTTCGTTATCGATTGGATAAAACGTTGAACTGGCAGGACGCTTATGACACCACTCAAACGGAATTTGTCCCGACTCATGTTTATCAGCCTGGTGATCGCGCTTGGGGTCACCATTTCAGGCTTTATTTATTATTTCAAAATGAGCAGCAATGAGGATACCCTCAATACGCTGCTATTCAGGGAACTCAACCAGGTTGAAGGTAGCTTGCTTCAAAGCCTGGAGAAAGTGCAGGCTACCCTGAATTATTTGCTTCCAGAGAATCATTCTGAGGACAAAGCTGCGGATCCTCAAAAAGCCGCTATCGACCTCGACAAGTTACAAAAAAATATCGAGGACGCCGTTAAAAAACTGCAAAACTCACCGGATCTGGTTGATATTGAACAAACAGGAAAGGTTAGCCAGGGGCCTCTTTGGAACTCAACGCTAAAAGAGTTTAAGCGCTTTTCCTTCTCTATTTCTGAATACAATGAAGCTCAGTTTACCGGACGGTTTACAACATTTGACTCCACTATTTCGGTCAAATTAAAAAGCAGTATCCACCATGCCTTAAAAAAGACGATGGCCCGCTTTCAAACCGTCTTGCTTGTGGATCAACAGGGTACAGCTTGGTCCGTGGTGAATAACAGTGAGCAATTCAGTAATGAGTCAGAACGAATTATTCGAAAAGTTGAGCACTTCCTGCAGCGCTCAGTACCAGCTGAAAATCAAAGCGGAGACCAGTCTGAGGATAATGCTGAGAGTGTACTGGTAACCGGAACAAGTTTTGTGGATACGCGTTTAAGTACGGGAAGTGTTCGTATTTATGTGCACCCTGTTTTAAGCACTGGGTTGAACGAAGGCAGTAGTGCTTATTACTTATTGGGTATCATTGATAAGAAGACGATCAACGAGAGTAAACTCCAGTTACCGCCAAAACTACTCATGTGGCTGATCCTCGGGTTATTGATGCTGATAGCTACAGTGCCCTTACTTAAACTGCGGTTTGTCAGCAGCACATACGCCATTCAAAAAACAGATAAAAGCCAGATTGTTATTGGGACGTTGTTTGCCGCGGGTATCCTGAGTATCGCCCTGGTACAACAGTTGTTTTTCAGTTACTACGACACGTTTAAACAAGAGCAACTGACTCACCTCCACCAGAATATTCGAAACGATTTTAAACAAGAGCTCGAAACGATGTTTCAATCTCTCGGTAATCTTTCATTTAATGAATGTGAACTCTATAAAGATACAGAGCCCTATAAGCAGAAAATCTGCGGCGCACAGCTATCAGGAGATAAAATAGTCAGTCAAAGTGGTATCGAGTACTTATCTCTGTTCGAAAGTATTGCTGCGGTAAATGAAAAGGGCAAAGTGGATACGGAACTGCTGTCGTTCCATTCATCCAGACAGTTGGCTTTTAGGAAGGAGCTAGACCTGTCAAAGCGCGAATACTTTAAAGCAGGGATAGCCGGTAAATTTTGGATCCATCAATGGTCAACTAAGTTGCCCAACAAGCAGTCGAAAACGTTTATCCAGCGATTTTATTTACAGCGTTTGTTTAATATCGAAGACGGGCGAAGAAATACACTGATATCCATGCCTTTTGGTGTAATAAACGGATTGATTAAGAATACCAAAAGCGCGCCGAACATTTCAGAGCTGCTGAGCTGGGTTGGGAAAATGCTCGCGAAGCTAAAGACCTTTCAGGAAAGCGAAAAAATAACCATAACTGGCACGCGATTCTCAAGTTTAGTTGACCGCATCCTCCCTAAAAATTTCAGTTTTGCGGTGATCAATCAGAACGGAGACGTGCTTTTTCATAGCGATGATTCGCTAAGCTTAAACGAGAACTTTTTTACAGAGTCAAACCGGAACCCTGAATTACTCATTGCTGCCGAGCACGGCTTAAGTGCGAATCCCACGCCAATAACGTTGAATTATAAGGGGGTGAAGCATCAGGCGTTAGTCGGGCCTCTTATTCCTGTAGAAAACGAAGAGCATGCTGCGAAGTCGCTGCCCTGGCAATTAGTGGTGTTCTTTAATCCGGAAGAATTACAAAACAACAACATGATCCTGGTATTTCTGGCGGTGTTCTTATTTATGCTGGTGATGGTCCCGGTCTTTTTGTGGTTGCGCTTTGTTACGCATCAGCGGTTTTGGCAGCAACTTGTTTATTTCGACAAACAAAGGCGAGAGCAATATCCTGCTTTCGCTTTACTGCTGTTCGCGGGGGGCTTTTGTATTCAGTATCAAATGGGGGTGATCGAGCCGTTGGGCAGCCGATTGTTACTCTGGGCTGCGCTTGCATTCGGTGTGGCGGTGTTCTTTGTGCGCCAGTTCAAACTGGACTTTTCACAGTATTTTGTCTCAAAGCAACCTCTGGTTGGGTTTGGCTTTATGCTGGTTGGCTTCCTGGTTGTGTGCGGGATTAGCTGGTCTTCGCAAAGTTGGGAACACAACACGCCACTTAACTGGCTATTTTGTTTAATCGGTATAGGGTTGCTCGCGGTAGCCTATTTCGTCTGTACGAAGAAAGCGATGCCGAAGAATCTCAAGCCTTGCTTGCAATACGCTTCTGAAAAACGTGAAGCCAGGCGTTATACAACCGGGTATGTCTGGTTTTTGTCTGGTTTGATTTACTTTGCAGCAGCGGTACCCGCATCGCTCATTGCCTACTCTACTCACGACTATTTATTGGAACAGCAAGCGCACTTTGAAGAGCAGCATGCCAAACAGACGTTGCAGGCACGAGACGAAAGTTTCAATAAATACAAAGCGTATTTAAACGGAGGGCCTTGTTTAGAGGAAGATGTATTCCCGTGCAATCTTAGGGTAGAAAGGCCTCTGGAAACGGTGCTTCAATCCTTCTTTCCGGGATCTGTTACGAATTCGGAAAATAATACGGCAACTTTTTCGGGACTTCAGTGGGTAGAACTTCCCCCTTCACCAGATGACAAGGAAGCTGAAGTTGAGCATGAAGCACATAAAGGCGATGTCCTTATAGCCGGTATTCTTAGCGCGATTCCAAGTGAAACCGCGTTTGTCAGCCACTTAACTTACTCTGCAAAGCAAGTCGTTGACACGCAACACCCAGAAATGCACGGCGCACAAAAACTGCATTATAACGCCGACCACTTGATGCTAAGAGCGATTGTCGATGGCGGTTGGGGGATCATGTTGTTTATTTCCCTGTTCACGCCGTTAACGATTTATTTCTGGACCAGAAAGTTACTGGTTCAGCGGTTAATGGGTGAGCATATCTACGACCAGTACAGGGTGAGAAGCGATTGTGAAGCGCAGGACAACATGCAATCTGGCTTTCAGGTATTCAAGGCGTGTCCCGATAGTGCTAAGCATTCCCACTTAATGCTGAACGCAACACGCATGCAAGCTCAGGCTTACCTTCAGGAACACGATGATGAAAAAGGCTTACGAGTGCATCCTAATATTCATTTTTATGGCAATGCGGTTCACCGTTTAACGCCTTCTTTAGAGAAAGTCGCTGAGCAATTTTTGTTTCTCACCGAACTCTCTCAACAGATCAAAACGACCTTGTCTGACGGGGAATATTACCTTGTGGCAATATCCGGCATTGAACAGGTCAGTTTAAATGCCGAGCTGCGCAAAGATGCACTCGACTTGTTATACGAGTTACACGTTAATCCTGCAGTAATCCTCGTAATAGTGGCAGAAACGGCACCGCTGTACCGAATTCTGAATCCAGGCTGTTATTCCGAGCAGCAAGACATTACGCCGCCAGATACTGATGAAAAATCGGCGTGGACGAAGTTGTTTTCAGAATTCAACAAACACTATGTATGGTGTCCGCTGAAGAAATCCATGTTGGACAACCCCTTTGATATAGCCAATCTGATTGCTTACGAGTGCAACGCATGGCAGGAAATACAGCATTTAGAGGCTGACTTCTTACGCTACACAGAAGAGACGAAGTGCGCAAACGACGGAGTGTCGCCGTGCTCTGCTTCCGAACCACACAGGCCATATGAACTCAACGATTACTGGCAGCCTGAACAGGTAATTGAATATATGCTGGTGTATGCGACACCGCTTTATCGCAGAAAGTGGGAAGAGTGTACGCGGCAGGAAAAACTCATCTTATGGAAGGTGGCCAATGGCGCCAGTATTAATCCATCAAACGCAATGGTGATAGAGCATTTGGTGCGCCGAGGATTTTTATACCGACACAAAGGTTGGCATTTGGTTAACGAGAGCTTTCGCCGTTTCATTCTGGTGGCTGAGGATGAAGCAACAATAAACGACTGGCTGGATAATGCCGGTACCGGCACGTGGAACGTGTTGAGAATTCCTATTTTTGCCCTTTTACTGGTATTGCTGGTTATCTTTGTTTATTCGAGCGGGAGTTCAATGAATTCACTGTTGAGTGTGGCCACGGCCACCCTGGGGTTAATCCCGTTACTGCTTAAGAATATCAGTTTGTTAAAAGGTAGCGGGGCCGGTGAGATAGAGTAAAAAAGCGTTTACCCTAAAAGCCGTTTACTTCCTGAGCTTTTTTACCCAATCGGGCACGCGTTTCTGGAATCGATTCGGATGTATCGGCAACTCGATGTTGGGGTTGGCTTTCTTCAACGCGTCGTACAACGCGGCTCTGTCCAGCCTGTGATTTATCAGCATTAGCTGATGTGACTTGCCGTCTCTCAGGTGCATTCTGGTGGTGTGGAAGTCCTGTTGCACGTCTGTAGTTTGGGTAATACTCAGGATATCTTTTACTGCCACTTCAATAGTCAGGCTCGAAAAGTACGGATCGTGATAAAAGAAGGTGGACGGCGTTACAATAACCTCAACGGCTTCATTCTTTTTATACAAATAAAAAGCCCCGGCAAGTAAACAGAGTACAACGACCACAATAGCAATGTCGGCCACAGCCAATAGCTCCTGAACTGCGGTATCGCTTTCAGGCAGAAACTGGTAAGCACCCGCATACATAGCAAGCGCAACTACTATGTTTAAGCCCAGTATTTTGGCTGTGTCCCGCTGTCGCCGATGATATGAAAATAATACGGCTTCGTTGTGTTTCATGGAATTGTTCCTGCGTTGCTAGCTAACCTCTAAGGTTAGCCGATTTACTGGCGGCACTATGCTTTTATTCGCTTTGGTCGAATAATTCTTGTGCAGCCCGCTATTCACCTATATAATGCGCGCCCTTACAGCCAACCAAACAAGTTCCTTGTCTCCATGCAGCTGGCTGTTCTGCCGAGACTACAACCGTAAGGAGCGTATTAATGCGTCATTACGAAATCGTATTTATGGTTCACCCTGATCAGAGTGAACAAGTACCTGGTATGATCGAGCGTTATACCACTATCCTGAAGCAAGAAGGTGGTCAAATCCATCGTCTGGAAGATTGGGGCCGTCGTCAACTGGCTTACCCAATTGAAAAGCTGCACAAAGCACACTACGTGCTGATCAACGCTGAAGCAACTGCTGAAGCTGTTGCTGAGCTGGAAACTGCTTTCCGTTTCAACGACGTTATCCTGCGCAACATGGTTATGCGTACCAAAGGTGCCGTAACTGAAGCTTCTCCTATGATGAAGGAAGAGCGTCGCGAACGTCGTGAAGATTCTGCTCCTCGTGGCGAGCGTGCAGAAAAATCAGAAACCGCTGCAAGCGAAGAATAAGGAGAATTAACCATGGCTCGTTTTTTCAGACGTCGTAAATTCTGCCGTTTCTCTGCAGAAGGTGTTACTGAGATCGATTACAAAGATATCGCTACGTTGAAAAACTACATCACCGAAAGCGGTAAAATTGTACCTAGCCGTATTACCGGCACCAGCGCTAAATACCAGCGCCAACTGTCTAGTGCTATCAAGCGT
>MDTG01159920.1_pt1 | contig 43140 bp, 61 predicted proteins | sample 811421 | NCBI WGS metagenome assembly MDTG01 (sample SAMN05326645, study PRJNA326480) | marine metagenome | isolation source: seawater | place: Pacific Ocean: South East | collected 2011 | reverse complement strand
GTTTCGTATTTTTTGTAATACTTATCGAACTGTTTTTTCATCTGTTCTGGTGAAAGAACTGTGGTTGCTCTATGAGCTTCCATAGGTCTGAACCACAGTGTCGCACAAATAACCTGCGGGTTTCTATTGCTCTTAATTTCTGAGCTTTTATTTTTAGAGACAAAATCCATATCTGGATTAACACCACCCATTAGTGAAATGAAAAGATTGAAAAAATCTTCTGCTCCACTCATAAAATGGTTGTAAGATTTACCTAATTTTTTTATTTTTCTTTCATCGGGTAAAAGATAGCTTGGACAACCATAAGGTAGTTTATCGACCATATTGAATTTCCTCTGTTTTGATGGAATACAAGTAAGAACAACGCACAATTGCTGACTTTAGCATAATACGTAATTGCAGGAAATTGTGAAATTGATTTTGCTAAAATTAAGCAACTGCTCCTGCGATTAAGCGATCATAAGGGTGTGAACAACGACCACCTGTCAAATAATCAAGTAATGCAAGCAGATCCTTAAGAAGAACTTCAGGCATTTGTTCTACAGAATAGAAACGTGTACCAAAACCGCTCGCACCTTTCCACTCACGAAAATTGATGTTTTCGCCAGTTTCTTTATGCTTTAGAGGAAATTCCCACACAACTTTATACCCTTCGTGTCCGTTTACTTTAATTGTAGCCGGAAATGTACAGGCAAGACGATATAACAATAATTGCGAAGAGATCATATAAGTGATACCTTCTAAGTCTTCACTTCTTAAATAACATTCATGGGTGTGTATCCATTGATTTTGTGATTTACTAAATGCGAATTCTGTCTCGATGTTACCACAACCGTCTTTACCTTCTGGGTCAAACTCCCATTTTTTCAAAATTTCATTTCTGGTATCGTAATCGGCATTGCGGCAATCTCTATGATCAATATGAGAATCAGCATAGTAGTAATTGTCATAGTCTCTCATTTATAAGTTCCTATTTCTCTGGTTGCATTGGCAGAAAACAATAATGTTGACGTAACTCTTTATTAGTGGGAGGTGTAGAATAATTTTTCTTACAATTAGGTTCCAGAATTTTGACACCGACTACATCAGAACCGGGTTCGAAAGCACTCATAGCCCAGATCGGGCAGAAGGGGTTAGGGGAGTTGTTAGGATTGTATAAGCCAAGATCAAGTAAACTCATCTCATTACCTAAAAAAATAAGGGGAACATTTAGTTCCCCTTATGATAGTTCGTATTTAATATCCGTCAACCAGAATCGTCTGTTATTTCTACGATTCTTTTCTTTTCGTCTTGTTTAGCAAGATCCCATGTTAGAGTCAACATACCATCTTTTAGAACTGCTTTCGGATCACCTGAAACATGCTTTGGTAATCTTAGTCTGCGAGTAAAACTTCTTTGGGTGAGTTCTCTTACATGAGGAATCGTTCCTGATTCACCTTCACAACTCATACGACCTTGAATTTCTACATTATGGTCGTCAATCATTTCTACTGATAAACCACTTTTTGGAATACCCGGAACAGCGGCTACTAATTCTAATCTATTAGGGTATTCAGTAACATTCATTTTGGGATAACCAGCTTGAGCACGCACTTTGTCACGCATGCTTGTTGTGCCGTCGAAAAAAGAGTTGAAAAAGTCGTCAAAGACATTTTCGAAAGGTGCGAATAGATCATTTCGCAGAGTTGCAGGAAGGTCGAGGTTGTCTTTAGTGGGACGTACTTTTGTCGTAAGGTCTTTCATTGTTTTTCTCCTTTACCATTATTGAAAAATACCTAGTAAAATTTTATGGCCGTTCTGTACCAGATCCAGCCAATATTAATATAGTTTTGATTAAAAAAATTTTTTTGAAAAATATATAAATTTGTAACTAATATTTTCATGGAGGAAATAAAAATGAAAGACACGGATAGATTTGAGTTTTTAAAAGATCCAGTCAATTTACCAGATGGTGTGAAGAACCGTGAGGTTAATGAAGGGAAGTTGGTTGGAGATTTTGAAGAAGACTCTTCAGAAGTCCCCGATTTAAGAGATCTTGCTGAGGAGCAAGGTGTCAAAGATTCTTTACCGCCCGCTTTTGAGTGTGATGCTAAAGCTTGTCTTAAGGAACGAGATGAATATTTAGCCATGAGTGGATTGCCTACTGGTAATGAAAAAGTCATCAATTTTTTAAGCAAAAGAGTCAATAAAATCAATGATGATATTGCTTATGTTCAACGATTACAAAAGCAAATTGAAGAATCTAAAGATTTAATGACAAGCCTTCTTACCGAATTAGGTTATGAAGAAATTAAATGGGTTAAAGAGGGGCAAGAAGATGGTTATGTTCGAGCAACTCGCAATCATAGTCTTACCCATTTTGGTCATGATTTTATATGATTTCGAAAATCATTTCAGTATATTCTGAAGCCATCATGCCTTTTGAGGAATTGCCTACAAAATGCATCTTTTGATCAAACGGCAATGAAGCACCGGTGTTTTTGAATAAAGTACTACCGAGATATAATATACAGAAAACCCAGAAGGGTGTTACATCATAAATGTAATGCCCTTCATCTATTTCTATGCCTAATGCTCTTCGATACACTTCCACTACAGATTCCGTACAATAGAATTTGTTAGGATCATTGAATGTAAAATCGTAGTCAGGATCTTCTTCAAGAATCAGGTCGATTTGTTCTTTTAATTTTGTTTCTTGTTCTAAGTTGATATCTCTCAGACGGTAAATTGCAAAATTTGTATTATAACAAGTATCGATCCAGTCAATCATTCTGTATTTTAAAGTGCCCCGATCATTAATTTCTAAGACAGAATATTCACCATTTTCAACAATAGCTAAAGCGGCATGTGAATATTTGCTTTTTGTCACTCTGGCAACAAGTCGGCTGAAAGGTAGATTAAATGGACCTCTGGCATCACTAGCACGATAAAGAATATCTCCGTTTTTGAGTCCGAGTTTACGTAATTCGGACATAATATTGAATCTTTCAATATAAAGCGGTCCATGTTGAAAAGATTGTGCTCGAAGTTCTGCCATTATAATTGAGGGTTCCATTGAGTTGGAGGATTAAGTGGTGGTAACAAATTATTGCTAAACTCCCACCCTTTTTCCCCGACACTTTGATTCAAAATTTTCGATACTGCATTTTCAACACTGGGTCTCGAATCTCCTGTTCTGTGAACGATAATTTCTCGACCGCTTCCCGCTAAAGGAGCTACCGTTTTTGCCAGATCTTGCGGGCTGATTTGTTGAAGTTTGCCTTGAGGATCTTCTGTATAGATACCTCTATCATCAGTTACAATTTTTAGAGGTTTTTCATTAACGTTTGGTAATGAAGGTTTTTGACCAGAGCTGGTAATATCGTGCATTGCTTGAGATATTGCCTGTTGGGTGACTCCTAATCCAATATAAGGTAACAAATTTTGGAAAGGAATACCCGACAATAACAGAGAAGCGATTGCCCCTGCTCCTAATGCCCCGTATGTCAGGGTCTTTTTGTATTTTTGCCAGAAATCTTTGAGCTTGTTTTCGTTCAGAAACGCTTGGCAATTTTGTTGGAAGGTATCCAAATATATTGGGTCAATAGACTCTTGAATCCAAGTACCTTCTTGTAATTTCTGATTTTGTTCAACCCATTCAAAGAAATTGGGGATGTATTTTTCTTGCATGATTTTTCTCCTGTTCTGTAATATCTATTAATTATAGACTTAATTTTGAGGAGAAATTATGGTAGCCCCAAAAGGTTGGAAAGGCACTGTTAAAGCGATGAAACAGCATCATCCTGATAAATTTGGTGATGGTGAAGGAAAATTAAACCCGTATGCAATCGCATATTCGATGAAAAAGAAGGGGGCTGAAGCTCATTACAAAGATGAGAAATCTTCAACCACTAAATCCGAACCAAAAAAGAAGGAAAAATACGAAGATAAGAAACTGAAAGAGATGAGTTTCTATGAATGGCTCGTGCATACGGGTAAGGTGGGAGTATCATTTTAATCTTTGCTTCCAAATGCAGCAATTGATAAAATCAATAATAAAAAACAAACACAACATAAAACCGGTACAGTATATCCACTTTCAATAGTGTTCACATGTTCTGGGGAGGGTTGTATAACAGCACTTTCTACCTCATCATCATCGTCCCACAAGATACTATTAGGATTTGCAGGATTAAAGGGGTCATCGAAGTTCATTCTATCTCCTTATGTTAAGATTCATTAATATTAAACGAATTGGCATGTTTGTCAATTCGTTTTTTGATTAATTGTTCTAAATAAAAGTAGGCAACCCTGTAAAACATTAACATCTTTAGAAAATAGAATCATGGCTATACCAACAACTTATAAAGCGTATGATGATGAGGGAAATGAAATTTTCCTTTATCACAACACTGTGATTACGCCTATTGCTTATGTAACTGAAGCGAGAGAGATTTGTTACAACTATTGCATAAGTAGAGATATTGATACCAGTGCTTTATTATTACCTTATGCACTCAGTCCAACTGGCAGCACTCCCATCACTCACTATGCTTGTTTTGATCATATCTGGTCAAATGTCATTGACGATATGGCAGCATACATGACAGCAGAATCCGCTGAGTGGACCGCTAACAAGCTTTACACAATTTCTGACTCTGCAACTGAGATCAAAAGTTTGTTTGTGGTTTTGCGTACCGATACTGAAGAAGAAGTTTTAACACACTTGGGATTGCAACGGGTGATTTAATTTGGGAACAAAAACAGCCTCAATAGTAGTAGATGGTGTCTACAGCGGTGGTTGGGACGCAGGTACTTGGACTGATATAGATGAAGGTACGGATTCGCCAAATGATGCAGATGTAATCCAGTCTTATGGTGCAGAGTTTGATGATGTTGAGTTTACAATTACGATGCCCGGTGATTTCATTTCGATGAACTCAGCCACAATCAAGCTTAGAGGCAGGAGCACCGGTACAAAAACATATAAGAAAAATCTGCAATATATTCGTGTTAGCAGTCCTGACGAATCAACTTTTATGTTTGATATTTATAGCTATTCAAATCCAACTTTTTCAACCAGTTGGGCAACGTATGAAATAGCTGTTGATGTAGATCCTACTGTAATCAGCAATGGCATCAATGATAAAACTACTTGGGATGGTGCAGTTGTTCAAATCCGTGCAAACGCTGAGAGCAATGGTGTATGCGAAATCTCTGCATTACAAATCGATATCAACTATGAGGGATCAGGAGCATCCACATACAATGAGACTGGCTCAGGTGGCATAGAGGGTGCAGGTGCTGCAATTGAGTCAGTAGATGTTGCTACTCGTGTCTACGATGAAACCGCCTCAGGTGGTATTGTTGGCGGTGGTGTTGGATCTCCTCATCTGCTGATTGTTGTTGATACATCAGGTGACATATTGGCAGCAGGTGCTGCAATCGAATCCGTTGACGCAGCTAGTGTAGTCTATGATGAAACTGCTTCAGGTGGGATTGTTGGCGGAGGTGATGTAAACACTCCTTCTGAAGGAGGTTCTGTAAGTGAATCTACAACCGTTACTGTTGATGAAGATTTAGATATAGTTGGTTGGAATATTTCGGGGGGAGGTTCTACCGCATACGCTGTGCTCAATGAAGGTGTTGGCTCTTATAATGATTCACAATTTGTTTATACTGGCTCAGGTAATATAAATCTTGCCCTTGGTTTAGAATCAGTCCCAGACGAATTGATTTCAGTAACATCTGTAACTTTTATTTTTAGAGCTAGAAAATACACAAATCGTCAGCTTCAAAACTTTTATTTAAAAACAGATTACGGTGATTCGGAAAATATATTAATTGATTCAGCCAGCTATTCTGTACCTTCTTTAACGGATGCTTATACTACTTATGAAATTGTAGGAACGCCAAACGAAGCATACAACTCGAAAGCAAATTGGAATAATGCTTACGTAGAGTTTATTTCGTCAACTACTACAGGTTTTGTAGGTATTTCTGTTGTTGACATCCAAATCGACTATCTAGCAGGTGGCGGTAAAATTTATTCTCTTTACAGTGTAATGAATAATACAGCTGCCGGTGGAGGAAGTGTTGCTGGTAGTGCGGATATTGGAGTTGTCAATGCTGTTGACTCATCTGGTGGTCTTTTAGCTAATGGTGTCGCAAATACTGAATTTAGTGATTTAATTGAAGTATTTGGTGGAATCGAATCTGGTGGATCATCTTCGTTCTATGTTGTAAAAAGTAATTACATAGCTACTGGTGGAATACAACTTAGCGGGAACGTAGAAGAAGAACTGATACAACCGATTGTGATAACAGGCGGAATTGTTTGTAATGGTGATTCATTTAAATTTACAATTGCCGAAAAAACAGGTACAGGTGGTTGTTTACTAGGAGGGTCTTCATCTTTATTTGTACAAAATAATATTGGATCAACTGGAGGAATTGTTAGCAATGGAAGCGGTATCGTTTCCGTACAAACAACTTTTACAGGAACCTTTGGAGCCTTTTTAGCCGGTAGTGCTTCTATTGGATTGACTACTAATTTTGGAGGAATTGGTGGAGCAGAACTTGGAGGAACAGCAACTTCTACCGAAAGCGATATTCTTCCAAGTTCTGGTGGTATTCTTGGCAACGCATCTGCCAGTGTTCAATATGAAGCAAATTTAGTTATCAACAATGATGGAGTACTTCTTAACAGTAGCGAAGCAGTTTCTGTTGATTACGTATTAACAACAAGTGGTGGGGTAGCACTTGGCGGAACTGCTGTTTCAAGTGAAAGTGATATTCTTCCGTCTTCTGGTGGTATCTTAGGTAACGCCACAGCAGAGTTGCAATATGAAGTTAATGTTGTAAGTAGTGGAGGCTCTGTAGTTACGAGCGAAGAGTATGAATATGTTGAGTACTTTTTAACGGTAAATGGCGGAGCAGTTCTAGCTGGTAATGGTGAGCTTGGGTCAACTACTGATTTTACAGGCTCTGGTGGAGCAGAACTTGGTGGAACAGCAACTTCTACCGAAAGCGATATTCTTCCATCTTCTGGTGGTATTCTTGGCAACGCATCTGCCAGTGTTCAATATGAAGCAAACATTGTTGGCAACAATGAAGGATCATTGCTGTCTGGTATTGGTAACTCTTATGTTGTGGACTTTTTTGCAAGTAGTGGAGGTGTAGTTCTTGCTGGCAGTAATATGCCGTGTATCATGAACTTCTTTGATGGTGACGGAGGTTGTCTGCTTGGAGGTCTTCTTGATGCTTGCGTTATGTCTGATATCGATACTACTGGTGGCGTTTTAATTAGTGGAATTGTTGTCACAGGCATAACAGTTTCTGGTGACGGTGGAGCACTTCTTGGCGGTAATGTCGATAATTGTGTTATGTCAGATATTATCGGATCTGGTGGCTTGGTAGCTTCTGGTATCTCTAATAGTGAAATTGATTTTGAAGTTATAAGTGCTATTGGAGGAGCAGTTTTAAGTGGTCGGTCATCAGTTGATAATATGATAGAAATCAGCGGTGGAATTACCGCTGGAGGTTTAGCAGTTGATGAGTATGTAGAATTTATAATTCTTCCAGAAGACACACCGGGTTTTAAGTGTCAAAAAGGAAGTATCTATACTTTACCGAAGAAAATAAAACCGGTTCATTCTTTGAATGTAGAACCAAAGATTTCCAAAAAGTACAAACCAGCGTGGCAATATAGAAACCATCGTATTAGTGGCCCGGCTATCGTGCCAGCCATTACTGTGTGTAATCAAAAGTTGTATAACAAAAATCTTAGACGACCACAGTAAGTTCTGGTAAGGTTTCTAATGGTTGTAAAAGGTCTTTTAAATCTTCTAAGTAAATTGCTTTTTTGGTTTTAATAGAAGGTTTATATGGTGGATAGATGATGTCCTTCCAAATTCTTCTTAATTCAGATAAGTAATACCATCCACAAATATCACACTCGCCAGAAAAAGTCTGATCAGCAAGTATGAAAATAAATTTAGCTTCTGGATCTTCAAACATATATCCATCCACTAAATCACCAAGTTCATTTTCTGTTTGCCAGCAAGAGACAACTTCCTTAAAAGGGATTAAAAACGAAGCACCATTTTTACCATTCTTGTCATTTTTGATATTGGTTAAATGAAAACCAGCTGTTTTAACAGAGGCTTTTAATTCTGGTAAATCGTAGTCATGTATTGGTTTGTCATAAAGATCATAATCTGGATCTTTGAGATTCAAAAATTGACAAATTGCTTCTTCTCCAATTTTGCCAAGAATTTCATCATCTAGTCTTTTTGATCCAGTATCGCCTCTATTGTGATCTCTTTCCTGTCGAATTGTATGAATTTTTGTGCCGCCATCAATGGCTCGTTTTAGACGCCAGTCTTCGATTTTCATTTTTATTCCTTATTTATAGATTGAAAAGATTATACAAAAACTTAATATGAAATGAAAGCATAAATATTATAGCATTTTATTATAGAAGGGAGATAATAGTGCTTGCTGCTGTTACTTGCTATTTCAATCCTTGCAATTTCCAAAATTTAAAAAAGAATTATTTCGAGTTTAGAGAAAATCTTAAAGGTATAGATTTATTTACTATTGAACTTTCTTTTGATGGGGAATTTGATATTCCCGATGCATTACACATTCAAGGTAACGAAGATAATTGGATGTGGCAAAAAGAACGCTTGTTGAATATTTTGGTAGAAACCCTACCTGCAAAATACGATAAAATTGCTTGGATTGATGCTGATATTATTTTTCAAAATGAAAACTGGGTTGCTGATACTGAGAAATTGTTAGATGAGGTTGCTGTTTGTCAATTGTTCCGTACCAGTATCCTTTTAGATGAAGATGGAGAAATTTTAGCAAAAGCTCCTTCGATGTGTGCTTTATTGAATACTTCGAGGTCTCGTCCCGGTTACGCTTGGGCTGCTAGAAGAGAATTATTCCCTTTATATGATCGTAATATTGTTGGCGGGGGAGATACCGCTATGTTCTTTAGCTGGCTAGGTCGCCAACATATCCAAATGGTTGAAAATATGTCTGTCGCACACAGGCAATCTTTGAATGATTATCACAAAAAAGTGTTTGGTTTAGTCAAAGGTCGGATTGGACATCTTCCTGATTGGATTATCCATTTGTGGCATGGTACACATAAAAATCGACAATATATGAGTCGGCATCAAATATTGAAAAGACATGATTATGATCCAGAGAATGATATTATTCTCGACGATAATGGACTTTGGAAGTGGAATAGTTATAAGCCTAAAATGCATCAAGAGGTAAGAAGTTATTTTCGCAACCGTAAAGAGGATGGAGTACAAATTGAAAATTTAGCAATTGTAAGTTGTCATTTTAATCCATTTGGATTTAAAAAACCTGTTGAAAATTGCAAAAGATTTTTAGAAGAAATTGGACATCCTGTTACGTTGGTTGAACTTTCCTTTAATGGAAAATTTGAATTTGAGGATAGTATCCAAATTCAAGGAGATCTTCAGAAGAATTTAATGTGGCAAAAGGAACGTTTAATCAATATTGGTATTCAAAGTTTACCAAAAAATGTAGATGCAGTTGCTTGGATCGACGCAGATTTAATCTTTAGAAACCCAAACTGGTACGAAGAAACAAAAAAGTTGCTCAATAAACATCAAATTGTGCAACTTTATGAAGGCATAGATTATCTGGATGAAAACAAAAATACAGAAAGATCTGTAAATTCTTATATGCAAAATCAAATTTTGGAATTAGATGAATATTCTACTCCCGGAGCAGCGTGGGCTGCTCGTAGAGATTCTATTCCAGATGGAATTTTTGATGAAGATATTGTAGGAGGTTCCGACGCTCTGTTTATTGCGGGAAATACTAACAAATTAGGATATTTAAAAAAGCATTATAATAGTTTGAAATACACTTGGGAGAACTTTCCAGAATACCAGAAAAAGCAACTAAATAGAGTTAATAAGCCTTTTGGTATGACAACAGGGCGAATTGTGCATTTATGGCATGGTACGAAAGCTAATCGGCAATATCACAGACGTTTGGAGATATTGCAAGAAAACAATTTTAAAGCTTCAGATATTAAAATTGGAGAAAATGGACTTTGGGAATGGAATAGTGACAAACCTGAACTTCATCAAGCTATAGCAGACTATTTTCAAGCGAGACAAGAAGACGGTGTATGAGTTATTGGGAATCAAGGAAAAATTTGAATTACTACAAACAGATTAAGATCTGGTTGGAACAATTAACAGGGTTTGATTCGATAATTGATGTTGGCAGTGCAGATACACCTATTGCAACATGGGGTGAATTTAATCATCGTATAGCAGTAAATAAAGAATACAAACCTGAATTAGAAAATGTTGACTGTATTAAAAACGATTGGATGCAGTTAGATTTAAAAGCAGATGTAATTACATGTCTTCAAGTTCTAGAGCACTTTGAAACAGACTATTTAAAAGAATTTTCAAAAAAGATATTACAAAGTTCTAAAGTAGCAATTATTTCAGTGCCATATAATTGGCAAAAGGGTATGTGTAAATACCACAAGCAAGATCCTATTAATTTGCAAAAATTGCTTGATCTCATAGAACAGGAACCAATTAAATTTGAAGTAGTTACAGATCGAAACACAAAAAGATTGATTGCACTTTTTAAGGGGGAGAATTGAGTTTAGAAGAAGCGGCAGAAAGACGAGATCGTTTTTACACAGAGTTCTATAAAAATGGTGGTTGGTCTTATGAATACCAAAAAGAACTTAAATTTTTTCAAAAGTATTTTAAAGATAAATTACATCTTCCCAAAGGTGCTGCAATTTTGGAATTAGGTTGTGGTTTAGGTTATCAAGCTTATGTTTTAGCAGATATGGGGTTTGATGTAGTTGCAATGGATGCTAATGCACAAGCTATTGTTGAGGCAAATAAACTTCAATCAAAGGCTCATTATATCTGCGATTCAGCAGATAATATTGGTAATTACTATGGAGAAGCAACTTTTGATATGATTTATGTTAGAGGCATGTCTTGGTATCATTATGAATTAGACCAGCTTTCAGAAAGTACTGGTGTTGATGTCCGAGAAAAAACTGCCTATTTCTTTAATTACTTGAAACCCGGTGGATTATTTTTCTTGCAAATTGCAACCGATTTTTCAGGTTTGATTAAAAACCATGTCAGGTACAACAAATTGACAGCTTACCAAAATTTGTTTGAAAAATATGGAGAAATAATTCATTTAACCAATTGGTCGGATATTGCTCTCGAAAGCCAAGAACAAGCTGAAAGAGTGAAAAACAACATTCTCATCTGTACGCAGAAACCGTCTTCGTAAGCATAAATAGACTATGTCTTACCAAGAAATATTTCTGAAAGCACAAGCGTGCACGCCATCAAGTGTTGAAACCGGTACTCTCGTTTCTGTTGGGGGTAGTGCGGGTGTGTACGGAGATGGTTGGGGGTGTTACACTACTCAAACCAACTTAGGTGGATCAACAACTACAGCTTGGTGTTCGTTTCCATCAGTAAATATTCCTATTAATGCTGTCATTAACAAGGCATACATTACCTATACAGCTACGGCTTCAGTAGCTGGTGGCGATATTGTTATGCACATTTATGGTAATGCTGACACTGGTTCCATAGATTGTGCAAATATCACTACTCGAACTCGTACAACAGAGTTTCAAACTTGGAATGTTGAAGATTTTGCTAATGGTAATGATTATGATACACCATTAGTTGGTTGCGTTATTCAAGAAATCGTTGATTCTGGTTACTGGACTTCTGGTGGAACACTTTCATTCCTTCTTGATCATTATTCATCAACAGGCAGTTACCGTGCGATGGATATTACTCCAACATTGCACGTTTGGTACGATCAACCCCCTGTTGGTTACGGCTATGGATACGAGTGTGCCAACGAAGGTGTTTACAATTGTGATGGGACTCCTTGTGGATGTGAGGCTCCAGATTGTACTAGTCCCGGAACCGAATCTGGTACATTAGTTACAAAACAAATTACATCTCAGGCAGATAACGGATTCTATGTGTGTGGTAGTGCTAATACTACTCTTTATCTGCAATTGGGTGATTATGTTGTTATAGTTGGTTTTCCTAGTTCTTTTTCAGAAGAAACAGATATACTAAGTGCTCAAGCATTAGCGGGTGATCCCACTAATCTGTTTTTAAAATTTAGAGAACTTGATATTCCCTCTCCATCTACTGGAATAGACATTGTCATCAACAAAGCTTTTATTAGATTTACCGCTGAATCAGATAACAGTGGTGCCAACGATGGTACGGTTGAATGTTCTATTGCTATGGAATGTGGCAACACTTCTGATTTAAGTGTGTATCTTAATGGTACTCATCCATCAGAACTCAACAGAACAGCAACAACAGTAACTTGGACGGAAGACACTGTAGGTGGATGGACTAAAGATGAAACCTATGACACACCGGATTTGGCGTGTATGGTTCAAGAGCGTATCGCTCAAGATAGTTGGTCTTCAGGTAACGATGTGACATTTTTGTTACTGACAAATAGTACAAATACTGATGCATATGCTCGTCGTTGGCCATATAGTTTTGATGATGGGGCTGAATTAGCTCCTCAATTGAATATTTACTGGGAACAAGTACACGTAGGTATTGGTGGGGCAGTTGTCGGTGGTGCAACAGCCTCTCCTCAAGTGCACACTGAAACGGGTTCAGGTGGAGTGGTTTGTGCTGGTGTCGCTCAAATGGCAACTCGTTTTGCCTCAGGTGGGGCTGTTTGTTCCGGTACTGCTAGATTAAATGCACAAAGTAGTCAATCACTTGGCTTTTTGACATCTACTATTGATGAAGATGTTAGTGCCGCAACTCCAAATACTGGTACTGATATTCATTTGAATTTAAATGATGGTGCTTTGGCAGATGATCCAGATTATTTGACTACAGGCGATACTTCTTATGTCAATTTTGCTAGTGGAACTAATTGGAGCAATTATGCCGATTTTACATTCAATACACTAGAAATGATTGATGGAGATGAACTTGTTTCGATTCGATATCATCTTCTTGGGGAAAGAGAAGGTGCTGGTTCATCAAATGGCGGAATTCCAGTCATTCAGCTTAAAATTGCAAGTGATACTATTGCCGTTTTTGCAGGAGATACAGGTTCAGCCTCTAAAGCTTATGAAACAGAAACGACAACTGCTTTTGGGTCTAGTTTTGATTTATATTCTTTAGGATATGATGTTGAAGATTTCAAAGATTCTGCATATTTACGTTTATCAAGTTACCAAGGATTTGAACCAAATGCTGGTACTTACATTCTGTATAATATGTATCTTGAATTTGTGACAGCAACTGCTGCTTCTGGAGGTATCGCTGCCGGAGGTGTGTCAAGTGTAGATGGTGGGGCTTTACTAGCAGATGCGGATGGTGGTGCTGTTGTTGGAGGGGATGTATTATCCTTTTCTGTGAGAAATGAAACTGCTTCTGGTGGAGTTCTGGGAGGCAGTACTTCTGAAATTCAAGTGATTTATTCTGTGGAATCAGTGGATGGTATTCTTGCTGCTGGTGTTGCTGAGGAAGATTCTACTGCTGCTAATGTTGGTACTGGTGGTATCGTAGCTGATGGTTTATCATTAGAGAACACAAACACTTCAGATATCGCTTCTGGAGGTGTTTTAGGTAGCGATTCTGTATCTGAAGTTTCAATAACTTACAGCATAACAGCAAGTGCTGGTGTTGAAATAGCCGGTTTATCTGAAAATCAGGTTACAATTTATGGTACTGGTGGAATTGAAGCAAGTGGTGAATCTGTAAATGGATTGGTTTATGAAAATATTGCCAATTCAGGAGCCGTAATTGCTGGAGATGTTAGCACGACTTCATTCATTAGTTCTATAGAATTAACTGGTGGTGCTGTTCTTGGTGGTTTAGTTGTTATAAGCGATAGTGTATATGATGAAATAGGATCAGGCGGTATACTTGCTAGTGGAGATCATACTATTGATCTTACATATGATATTAGTGTCGGTGGTGGAGTTTCTGTAGATGGTTTTATTACGAAACAATTTACTTTTAATCTCGATTCAGAAATATCAACGATTGTTTCTGGTAACTCTGCTCCAAATGTAATTTATACCTTTACATCTTTGTCCGGTGCTGAGGTTAGTGGTTTTTCATTAAGTGCTGTTTTCATTTATGGTAAAGGTGGAGCAGAACTTGGAGGTACAGCAGATCTGTCTGTTATTTATCCAATTACTTGGATTGGCGGCGGTGCAGTATCTGGTGAGGCAAGGCATATTTGGTATCCAATTCCAGTACCTACTTCTGGTGGTGTAACAGTTAACAGTACTGCTCCTGCATTTATTGCTCGTAAGATTATTGGTGGAGTTACACTTGGTGGTAGTGCTGCTGCGGTCTTTTTCGATGTGGTTATTTTACCAGAAGATACACCGGGCTTCAAATGCGATGGGGGTACACGCTATACTCAAGGTTTAAGAGTACGTCCTGAATGTCGAAATATTGATCGTATAATGCCGCAGACGGTAGAATCATTTGCTACTTCGCAGCCATATAAACGATCAGAAGCGACTCCAATAAGACGTACAAGAAAATCAGCTATTTTGCCAAGTATTACAGTTTGTAATCAAAAGATTTACGACAAAAGACGTTTCTGTGAAAGGGATTAAACATGGATTTCTTTGAGTGGTTATCTGAGCAAAAATTACAGATATTCATTAATGATGATAAGTTTAAAACCTTGTTAAAACAAGAGCTGGACAAATTGCAGGAATATATGGCAAACAGAAGGGCTGAAGTTTCAAAGTTCAATCCTCAACCATTTTTTCAGATGTTGAGTCAAGAATTAAAAGGTTATCCGCAATTACACGCTTTATTACAATCTTTGCATTCCAATAATAGTACAGCTATATTTCAGCAAACTCGACAGGTGCGTGATTGGATTAACAGTCAACCAATAAATCAAGTTCCTAGTGTGGTTGATGTCACGCAACAAATTCGTACCTATCAGGATTATATGGATCAAAATCAAAGTGAGGACGAGGAAACAAGAGAATTACAAGAATTGTACCAACAGGCAGTGCAGGGAACTAGAGTGGAAATGGAGCGAATTAAATCCATGTTGAGCGAGGCTGTTAGTCGAATCGATAATTGGAATGGTTCTCCTATTTTAATCAAGCCTGAAGCGGCTTCCAGTCAGTATGGGGGTTATGATATAGCACCTACTAGATTTGCCAGTATTGTGGTTGGAAACAGCAAAATGGCTCCTGAATTTACACTATTTCAAGACAATAATGGTATTGAAATTGATGATGTTATTGAAGGGGGAGATGAGGATTTCTTTTATAATCCTCAAGTGCAAGCTGATTATTTTAATTTAATTAATGAGTTAAGAAATCCCGGAGCAACTCAAAAAGGTAGAATTCTTACTCTTTATACAGCAAGACCTAAAAAAGATCGTGAAATGCTCTTACAACAGAATACACTTCCTGTTAATGTATTCTTGGCAAATAGCTATGATCATGTAGAGGGTTTGGCTCATGATTTGTCGAGTGGTGAAGCACGAGATATTTGGAAAGTTCGTATTGATAGTAAATATTTAACTCAAACTTTAGATGGTCAAATCAAGTACTATCAAGTAACAACACAAAATGCTCCAGTTGAAACAATGGAATTGTTGTGAAATTTATTACAAAAATTAAATTTAAAATACGTTATGCTTGGGAACGGTTTCGTGTTAGGGTGTTAAAACGTCCTCCTCGTTTTCTTTATTTGCATGTGCCAAATATTATAAGAGTATCTCCACAGCTTATAGCCCAACAAATTGTAGGTATACAACCTTTATCTGGAGCCACAACTTTAGGCTATTATCTTAGACATCGACACGCTTTAAGTAGAGGTTTAATGCGGTCTGTTTATCCAATTTCAACTCCAGAAACAGTAAATTGGAAAAAGGAAGGATTTTAAAATGTTAAATCAATGGATCAAGAAAAAGAAAGAACCTAAAGAACCAACTACATTTGAAGAAGCTGTAAAATTAGTGGCAGCAAGTTTGACTGAAGAAGCAGCTTCAGATCCTAGATTTCACTTTTCTGGTGGTATGCAAATTCGAAATAGTTTAGGTTTATGGAATAAAGAAGGTGTTCTTTACAAACACATGCAAGAACGATTTGGTTTAGGACACGCAGATGATACTGGTATGTTAATTACAAACGCTGCTCGTGCGTTGAACAAAGGTGAGGAATATAATCCTTGGATTGATGTAGAACGATGCAAAAAGCATTGGGAGCAATACGGAGTTAATCCTGCAACAGGACTGTTGTATGGTGAGTAGAGAAGATTTTCATTTTAGCGAGGAAGCCTATATTGATATTCGTAATTGGGCAGGTGTTACGTCCGCTCTGCCTGATGAATATTTTGTATTGTCCGTAGGAGTTGATTGGGCAACACAAACGCAATTTGGACAAGATGTTAACTGGCAAAAGGAAGGATTCTAATGACAAACATAGATGTTGAGGCGATTGAAGATTTGAAGTTGCGAATATTAAGAGAAAACCCAGCAGGACTTTTTATCGAAGTGCCTTTTAAGAGAGTGTTTGAAAAAGAAATTGTTGATTGGGAGAAAGAAGGTTTTTAATGGCAGCACAAGGATGGCATTTAACAACAACAATAGGGAAGAAAGAAGTTAAGTTTAATTCAAATCATGACTGGTTTAAACCGGTCAAAAAAGACTTTAAACAGAATGCTGTATTGCCAAAACTCTTTCATTATCAACAAGAACTCATGCAAAATCCAAGGATTTCAAATTTAACTCAAGCACAGTCTGATCGCATTAATAGAGCTAGAGGAAGGTCTTATTCAATGGATTGGATTTGGATGGAATATTCTCTCAATTTTTCAACAGTACGAAAAAAGAAACAGGTAGAGTGCCATAAATCAGTAAACTGGCAGAAAGAGGGATTTTGATGACTGTTTACACAACAATCGAAGACTCTGAATCACCTACGTTTTCCGCACAGTTTGATCGATCTATGATCGCTAAAGCTAAATATGCAATACCAAAATTAAGACTTAATTGGCAAATCAGAACAGAAGAGGAAATCGATGTTTTATATGGTTGTTGGATTGATGAAACATTCAATCTATCAGACGCCTCCGAAGTATCATGGCAAGCTGAAGGTTTTTAAAACTCTGTCTCTTCTAGTTGTTTAATTTTTGCTTTTAGTTCCAATTTATATTTGATAGCTGCTTTTTTTCTAGCAACAAATTCCTCTGCGGCTTGTTGTAAGAGTTCATCCAAAGTGCCTTTCCTTTTATCCTCTGGCACAGAGTTCCAGATTTCTTTGATTTTATCAAGGTTTTCACGCCACCCTATTTCTGTCCAGAAGTTGTAGCCTCCTTCTTTGCCTAAAGCCGGGCGACCATAATTGTCTCGTAATAGAGCAACCCATCGAGCGGGAAATGGTTCCCAATCGTCTTTGATTTGCTCTTCACTGACAGGATGAGGTATCTGTGTGGAGATCTTGCCATCTGCAATCAAGCAAAAAAGATGCCCTTTCGGTGCGTAGAGAAGAGCATCTTTTGCTTCAGTTTTAGTGTTCTGATTTCTTTTCATGTTTTAGACAGTTCTTCTTGAATTGCTTCCAGTTCGAGTTTCCGTTTGAGTTCTGGACTAATAATTGAATTCAAACGATCTTCGAGTTTAGCCAAACTTTCTTTTTTGCTGTTAATTTGAATTTTGTTAATTCTGGTCTTAATGTCTTTCAACCATTCAGATACAGGATAGCCATCCCATTGAAATTCTGGAGGATTGTTGACACCCATTTCTTTAGCGACTTCATCATAGTTTTTAGAATTGGTTTTAAGAAAGGTCGCAATTGTCAACAGGGTTCGCAAATCGGACACATGTAAATTGTAACGATCTTTTGTTCCTGATGAAAAAGTAAACGAACAATTCGTCTGCCAATTTGGTTTTTCCGCAGAAGCGATTTCTGCTTTTCTTTTTTGTACTTCTTGAATCAGTGCCATTGTTGTGTCATCAACTGTTTTTTCTTCTTGTGTCATGATTACCTCGTTTATAGTTCAAATTTTTTGCCACGATTGTTGATTGCGAATAGTTTTTGAAATTCGAAATTATCCCAATCAATCAGATGAGAAATATCAACACCAATTTTTTTCTCAATAATGTCTTTGTGTTTTACCATCATTTCGGAAATAGGCATGTTTCGAGCACTAAAATAAAAATTGTTAGAAACAGTTCGTTTAATGACCTGTTCTTCAAACAACCCTTTGAATTGTGGAGGACAAGCGTAAAAATGGATTCTTTCCAAATTAATGTGGTTTTTATCGTCTATTTTCATTTCTTTATGAAAATCGAGATAATAAGCTTCGTATCGATTCTTACCTAAGATGGGAAGATCTGATAAACCGTATCTAAATATGCGACCGTTATTTAGCTTGTAGTAAAATGCTTGATAATAATTACTGGTTTTTTGGTATTGAGTTTTTACGAATTCAAATTTTTGAATAGGAGAACCCTGTTCTGAATCCAGATATTTGTCTAACAATTCAGGATAATTTTGTACCGGATTTTCATCAATACAAACAGATAGGCGATTCATACTGTTGAGGAATACGTATTCTTTATCCTGTATAAACACGTGTTGTTTGACAACCGGTTTGACTGGTTTTGTTTTATATGCAGCATGGTGCCAAATATACTTTTCTTCAGGCTTGTTGTTATACTTATTCAAGCGTCCAAGGTAGATAAGTTTCTCTTCCTTTTTGGTAAGATAAGTGGCTCCTTTAATCAAATCCTTTGCTGAAACTTTCTTGGCTTGTAATTTAGTATACTCTGTAGAGTCTTTGTATTCTTGAGATTCAATCGGAAGCAAAACGAGTTCTTTGCCATCCCAAGAGTAGACCAATTTTCCTTCAATCCCTTTTCCTCGACTACAGTCGCACTGCTGAAGGATGAAGAGCAGGTTTGGAACAGAAATTTCAAATTCGAATCCTCGTGGATCATACACTCGAATGTACTCATTACGAGGGTTCCAGCCGTAAGAGTGTTTAACCCCTCCTACACCTTTATTTAATACGAAACCTTCAGTAGGTTCGTTATTCAGTTCCATTGGATCAATGGATTGATTCCGCCAGTTTTGCCAAGATGTTTCTTTGCGGAGTTTGCCTTTGTTGTCGTAATAAATTATGTAAGCAAGTTTTCCGGTATAAGTATCATCACGATTTACAAAGCCAATTCTTAATTTATCTGGAATAAGTAATTGATTCGTGGTCATTAAAAACTCCAATTTCCTTCAATAAGTTTTCCGCTTTCCGTGTACAATTTGCTGCATCTGACCAGACGTTCTTTACGAGCAAGGAGTCTGATTGTTCCTTGGCTAATTTGATCAGGATAGGGCCATGTGCGACCTCTATGAACTTCCCAAATGAAACTGTCCAAAGGAGCATTTTTGTGTATGGAGCGTGAAGATCGTATCTCTTTTTTGATATCATCGACAGCAAGAGAATTAATCTTTAGTGCTTGTGCTAAAGAAATTTTTTGAGCGGTTTCTGGTACGTTCATTTAATTTCCTCAGACGTTAATTTGGTGATCTTTGTTACAGAATCCATACTATCAAGTTTCACGATTTTGACGCCCATAGTAGTACGCCCAGTATTCCGTACATCACTTGCACCCAATCGAATGCATTTCCCTGAGCTAGTCATTACCAAAATAGTGTCGTTTTTCTTCAGACAACAGGCTCCGGCAATTTCGCCATTTTTTTCAATTCCTTTTTTATTGATGACAGAACTACCTCTCGCAGTTCTTCCTCCAAAGGTAGGAAATTCAGAAGAGGTAGTTTTTTTACCGAATCCTCCCTTTGTAACAACCATAATATCAAGATTTTCTTTAGGGTCTATAATCATAGCTGAGGCAATTTGGTCTTTAGGATCAAGCTTGAGTGCTCTAACTCCTTTTGTGTTTCTACCTTGTTTGGCTTTTACAATTTTTTCATTGTAGCGTACACCATAGCCAGCTGCCGTAATCAGGAAGACATCTTTGCCGCCTTTTGACAAGAAGGCAAACGCTGCTTCATCTCCGGGATTCAGCTTAATAGCAATGAGTCCGGCTTTTTTACGATTGGTTTCATATTCTGTAAGATTGGTTTTTTTGATGAAACCTTTTTTGGTAATAATTACCAAATGTCCTTTTTCGCCTTCTTTTAACGAGATCATATTAGTTACATACTCACTTGAATCCAAATCAAGCAGGTTGCTTACGTGTAAACCTTTATTTGTTTTTCCGCTGCGAGGTACTTCAAATGCTCGTCTTTGGTAAACTAGACCTTTATTAGTAAAGAAGAGTACCGTATCTTTGCTGTGTACTTCGAACATTTCTGTAATATTGTCTGGATTTTCTGTTTTGTTAGATAGATTTCTTGCCCCTTTGCCTCCACGTCCTTGCACACGATAATCATCTACTGGAATGCTACGGATATAACCTTCTCCAGTCAGTGTGATTACCATTTTTTCGTCAGGAATCAGATCTTCATCGGCAATTTCACTAGCGTCAAGTGCAAGTTCTGTTCGACGATCATCTCCCATTTTCTTCGCAAGTTCTTCTTGTTCTTTAACAACGACCTTTAAAAGTTCGCTTTCTTTACCAAGCACCTTTTCCAGCCATGCAATTCTTTCGGTCAGATTGTTTCTTTCCGTAAGAAGTTTGTCACTTTCCAGTTTTGTTAACTGACGAAGCGTAATAGCGAGTACTGCTTTTGCTTGTTCTTGGCTTTGAACAAATTTCTTTTTGATCAAAGTTTGTTCAGCCTCTTCAGGAGAGTCTGAATTGCGAATGACAGCAATAACAGCGTCAATTCGGTCAGTAATACCAATCAAACCTTCAAGGATATGAATACGTTTATTGGCAGCTTCACGTTCTGCGTTGAATTTATTTGTTAGCACATCTTTACGGTGTTTAACAAAGGTTTCTACCAAAGTAAGAATAGGCGTATCAGGCATCACTTTGCCGTCAATCAAAACAGTAGCATTAACTGTAGTTGACTTACGCAAGCAAGTGTGTTTGAGCAAGTTGTTGACGATCAGGTTGGGATTGCCGTTTTTGGCAATGTCAATTACAACTTTGACACCTGTTTTTTTGGAAGACAGGTTTTTTAAATCTTGTAAACCGTCCATTTTCGTTGCTTGAGAATCAACGAGTTTTTCAACATCCATACAAAACTGTGCTGGACTGGTTTGATAGGGGAGTTCGGTCACAATGATTTGTGATTTTCCACCCTTCTGTGGAACAATTTCATATTGTCCTTCGATTTTAATGCTACCATGTCCGGTACGGTAATATTCGAGCACTCCATCTTGGCTCAAAAGTTTTCCACCAGTAGGGAAATCCGGTCCCGGCATAATTTTCAGAACATCTTCTGGTGTTAATTTTTTCGGATTTTTGATGTAAGCTTTAATGACTTCAACGACTTCTCGCAAGTTGTGAGGTAACATTTTTGTTGCCCACCCAACAGCGATACCTTCACAGCCATTAACCAGTAAGTTTGGAATCACACTGGGAAGGATTGTAGGCTCTTGTCGTTTTTCGTTATAGTTAAGTTGGAATTTTACACAATTTGAAGACAAATCTTGCAACATGGACGAACCATATTGTGAAAGACGTGCTTCTGTGTAACGCATAGCAGCTGGAGGGTCGCCATCAACATTACCAAAGTTACCTTGTCCAAGTACAAGTGGATAACGCATTACCCAAGGTTGCACCAATCGATACATCGTAGGGTAAACAACTGCTTCACCATGAGGGTGGTAATTACCACTCGTATCACCACAAATCTTTGCCGATTTTTCATTAGATGAATTCGGAGCAAGTTTGAGATCATTCATTGCAACCAGTACACGTCGTTGGGATGGTTTGAGACCATCACGTGCATCGGGTAGGGCACGATCTTCGAGTGACATGAAAGCATACTGTGTGAATCTGTTGTCAAGAATATCGGCAAAAGATTCGGTTTGCATATTTGTGTCTGTGTGTTTGTCTTTACTCATTTTTCCTCCTAATTATTGTGTTGCGAACAGTATGCACATTCATTGTTTTTAGGATGCATCTTTTTACAACGTTTGCATCTTTCGTTCTTCTCGTAAAACTCTTTGACTGGACTTTGTTCATTGATCGGAATTGTCATTTTTCCGCCAATTTTTTCGAAGAATTTTGTGCCAAAATGACACGCAAAAGGAGAGCTTAGATAAGCACTGACCAAACCTGCTGTTTGGAGAATATATCGTATAGCGACATTTTCCTCTTCAGACATGGTAACAGGAAATCTTTCTCCTTCTAAATGTTGACGCTCGCACACTTCAGCAAAAAGTTCTTGCCAGTCAATTTGTTCTATTCTTTCTCCATCTTCGTAAATTAGGGTCCAAGTTCCATCATCGTTGATATGAAGCTTGTAAGGATGTGATTGTCCTCCCCATTTTGGAAGATCTGCATAATTGCCAACAATTCGTAAACACATGGGAGCTGCGGCTACAATGAGATTGGCTAAATTGTTTGTATACCCCAACCAGTCACTTAAACTACCATCCTGTTTTAAGGCTTTATACGCTCCTTCTTTGGAGTTGATGTAATATCTTTCTTTAGCAGCTACCTCGACTGTTTGTTTAATCCATTTAGGAACATCCATCCCGGTGTGAGATGTATGCAGCAGTGTTGTTGGTTGATTTCTCCCAGTTACGATTAAGCATGCATGTGTTGACATTGTTGCTCCTTTAAAGGTTGCCAGTGTAACCTGAAATTATTCGTTGAAAGTCTTGATGACTCGAATTGATCACACACTTGCTAACATGATAATCAATAAAAATTCGATTTAGAATATAAATGATATCATCTAAACTGTCCCAATCTTCTGGTCCAGAATGACACCCAGATTGAATTGCCATTGGAGGAATTTCAATGCCAAACAAACAACCATGTCCGCCAATCTCAGCAATTACTTTGATAGAAGGATTGGGTAAATGATCGTTCGGTATCAAATCATTTTCTTGTTTGATGAGAGTATATTCATATCCCATTACACCATCAGTGCGTTCGGTTTTTTCGATTCTCACGAAGCAATACCTCTATTGACTTGTTTAGTGATATGATCTTTGCGAGCAGCTACATCGCTTCCCATCAATACAGCAACCATTCGTTCAGCTTCGATTGCATCATCGACATTGAGCTGAATGAGGTGACGATTGGCTGAGTCCATAGTTGTATCTGCCAGCTGCTCGGCATCCATTTCACCCAGTCCTTTAAAGCGAACAACCTTTCCTTTAATTGTTTTGGTTTGTTCTCTTAATTCTTTTTCACTGAAACTGTATGTGCGTTTCTTACCGGATTCGATACAGAAGAGAGGTGGTTGAGCCAAATAAAGGTGTCCACCTTGCACTAACGGTTTCATGTAACGATAGAAGAAAGTGAGCAGTAGTGTTGAGATATGGTGTCCATCATCATCAGCATCTGACATAATGATGATTTTGTGGTAACGTAATTTTTCGATATCGAATTCATCTCGAATCCCAGTACCAATAGCAGTTACGAGTGCTTGAATTTCTTTATTTTTTAGCAAGGTCACAATATCTCGTTTTTCGGCATTGATGATTTTACCACGAATAGGCAAAATGGCTTGATTTTCTGGATCACGCCCATCTTTTGCACTTCCAGCTGCTGAATCACCTTCCACAATAAACAGTTCTGAATTTTCACGTTTATTAGTGTTACAGTCAGAAAGTTTTCCGGGCATACGATTACTTTTACCTAGTAAACCTTTCCGTTTGATCAATTCTGAGGATTTTTTAGCTGCTGCTCGTGCGGCAGCAGCTAATTTAGCTCGACCTACAATTTCTTTCAGTGTGCCCGCATTTTGCTCAAAATAAGTAACCAGAGCAGCTCCACTGATTTTTTCAACTACTGATCCGGCTTCTGTACTTCCAAGCTTAGATTTGGTTTGACCAGTAAATTCAGGTCGTGGATAACGAATACTGACGATAGCTGTCAGACCTTCTAAAGTATCCTTTCCTGTCAAATTACTTTCACTATCTTTTAGCAATCCATTTTTCCGTGCCATTTGGTTAATGGCACGTGTGAGAGCACCTTTGAAACCGGATATGTGAGTTCCACCATCCGGTTGGTTGATATTGTTGGTAAAGCCAAGCAAGCATTCATCGTCATCGTCGGAAGAATAAGCTAATGCAACTTGCACCTGACATTCACCATCACGTGATTCAAGGTCTGCTTTGGATTCGTAATGAATAGGGTCTGGAGGATAACATTCTTTTCCGACCATCAGATGTTTCAGATAATCTGTGAGTCCGCCTTCATATTTCCAAGTTTCTTTAACGCCAGTAGACTCGTTTTCGTAAATGATTGTGATCCCAGTATTCAAGAAGGCAATTTCCTGAATACGTTTCATAAGCATTTTATCATCGAGTACAATGCCAGCTTTAAAGATTGTATCATCTGCAACCCAAGTGATTTTGGTGCCGGTTTTTTCTCCTCGTTTTAACGCACGTTCTTTCTTAACTTTGTATTGAGGAATACCTCTAGAATACTCCTGTGACCAGAGATTACCTTCTCTTCGAATTTCTGCTCTTAAATGACTTGATAGTGCATTTACACAAGAGAGACCCACACCATGTAAACCCCCAGAAGCTGTATAAGCTCCTGATTCAAATTTCCCGCCAGCATGTAAAACAGTTAACACTAATTCAAGAGCTGATTTCTTTTCAATTGGGTGTTTATCAACAGGAATACCACGACCATTATCTTGAACGGAAATGGTTTTTCCATCTTTTGCAATTTTGATATGAATTTCGTCACAAAAACCTGCCATTGCTTCATCGACAGAGTTGTCAATTACTTCCCACACAAGGTGATGAAGACCTTTTTTGTCGCTATCACCGACATACATACCAACATTTTGTCGTACAGATTCCAAACCTTTCAGTACAGAAATTTGCTGGGCACCATACGGATTTGATGTGTTTTTAGTTTTGGGCACTAGAGTTCTCCTTATTTTAAATGGGAATTGTACACATTATACTTACATTGTCGAAAATGACAAAGCGACACTTAAGGAATATTTTGTTTTTATGTCACTAAATACTGTATGCAAAGATTTAATGACTGGTTATTAACAGAAATGCCAATCAACAAGTTTCAGCTTGTTGGAGATTGGGGTCCAACTTCACCAAAAAGAGGTTGGGATCAAAAATCGATTGGCATCCTTACAAATGAAAAAGGGGTACAAAAGATCAGAAATATGTGGAACAAAGTTGAAGTTGACTTTGACATGTATTTCGTCAGACAGCAAAATGCTGCCCAACATTTGGAAACCGGTCAAGTAGATTCTGCATGGTTGAAAGAAAATTTAGGAATAGATTTACAACCTAATCCCGATGCTATAACTGTATTGTTTACTCAAAATCGTGCTGGAGAGCAAGTTCCAATGACTGCTTGGACAATTGGACATCGTTTTGGACATGCAATTGAGTCAAGTCGTAAACAAAATACTTATGCAAGTCAGTTGTATCAAAATTTTTCACAAGAAGTGAGAAATGCATTAAGCAAGTTGTTTAAAGAGGTTTATAAGAAAGAAATTACAAAATTTCAAAAATTTATGCCATCAAGTTCGGAAATTGAGGCTGAGCAAGCAGCTCAGAATAAGTTGAAACTTATTTCTCAAGCTGTCGGTACAATGAAATCTGCTAGATCGAATTCGATTCGTAATTTTAATGAATTTATTCATGAATTGTTTGGACAATATATTCTAACAGGTGTTATTACCTTTCAGTATCCAGAAGGAAATTTGGGAGCAAAATATGCTTGGGGCAATAAATATCACCAGTATTATAATCGGGTGAATGATGAACAACAAAAAGACGATATTAAAGGATGGTTGGAAAATTTAGGACACCAATTCAGTGCTTTGTGCGAAGAAATTTTATGGGCCGCTGTTGGCAATATTTATGTGATGTGATAATATGAACAATTTTTATCAATGGTTAGAAACACAAAGCAATATATCTTTCGGTCGTTTTTCGGACGATGGTACTATTTCCGTATACATTAATGGAAGTAAATATATTTATTTGACTGATCCTATCTATCATAAAAAATGGGTCAACTTAGCACGATATGCTCCTTTTCGTGTATTGAATATGATTAAAAAACAAGTTGAAATGGGTCACGCTCGATTGTTGGACCAACCAAATCGAACACTAAAATATCAATCTAATGGAGAGAAAGCAAGTTGCCCAAATTGTAAAACTCCTTATCCCCATTATGTACCTGATATAGAATGCCCCGGTTGTGCTTAAATATTAAAAAGCAATAGGAGAATGTATTAATGAATTTTAAGGACTGGCTTTCGGACGAAGACGTCAAGGCAATCTACGAAAATGAATCACCATCATGTCCACAGTGTGGGTCACCAATGGTGCTACGTACTGCAAGACAGGGGTATAATGCCGGGAATCAGTTTTATGGTTGTAGCAATTATCCAAATTGTAAAGGTACAATGGGCTATAATCCTAGTCATTCGGGTGGTCAACAACAATACTCTCAACAAAACCAACAAAGAGGCGGTTTTAATTTAAGAGGAAATCAACCTCAAGTACAGCAGAGAACTTGGGTTTATGCTAAAGTAACGAAAAAAGGTGACAAACGGTTTCCAACAATTGGAAAAGAAATTGCTCTTTCTAAGAGAGCAGACGGTCACTGGGACTATATGGTTTTGGATACACCTAATGATACAGGTGTGATCTACGACAATGAAGCTAAAGGTGGTTTGATTGAATCTTTGCGTAATTTAAAAACAAATAAACCACTCACTAGTACTAATCCAAGTTTAGCTGATTTAGAACAACAGTTTGCACAAATGGGTGGAGGTAGAGAAGAAGAAATTCCTCAAACTCAACAGCCAGAAGAAAAGAAACCAAGCAAAAAAACAATTCCTGATAATATGATTAGTCAGGAACAAAGTGCAATCGATAATCGTTTTAGTGAAATTGTCAATAGCGACAAAAAACAAAATTTGATGATTAATGCTTTGGCTGGTACTGGCAAAACAACAATGTTGAAACATTTGGCTTGGAAATACGGCAAACCCGGTGAACGTTGGTTGTACCTTGTATTTAATACAAAGAATAAAGTAGAAGCTCAGGAAGAGTTTCCTCCTTTTGTTGATGTACGTACTTCAAATGGATTTACTGGAGAAGTATTAGGTGATAAAGCCAACATCAACAGAATTGGTCAGACAGATCGTATGGTCAGATTACAAGACATGATCAGAGATAGTGGGGGCAAGCTTGAAAAATCAAGAGAAATTGCAGATAGCCCCCAATTTAGTGATGTGCTTACCAAATTGGGTATACCTGAAAGAGTTGATCCATATGAATATGGTAAAATTGGCAAAACACTAAACAGTCTGTTAAAAGGGATTCGATACACATTTAAAGAAGCCGTTTTACAACTAACAGGTTTGGGTAAATCATTTGCTCTTGATCCACGTGATGATCAGAGTTTGATGCAAGGATTAAATAAAGTTCTAGGGTCATACGATATTGATACAGAACTAATTGATATTAAAGAACGTATTGCAAAATATTCGCCAAGTTTCAGAACTTCTGTAGAACATTATCTGGAAGATATTATGGGTTACAATTTCATGGATAAAGATTTCCGTGATGAACTCTTAAAAGGAACTGTCTGGATGATGCATCAATTGATGCCAAACGCAACAAGCGTGCGTATGAAACGTGCTGGTGGTCATAATTTATCTCAGTATCGTGACTTTGATGATGATCTCTGGTACGCCGCTACACATGCGAATGAAATTCAATGGCCTCGTTATAATGTTGTCCTTGCAGATGAGGTGCAGGATTTTAACGAAGCTCAAAAAGTAATGTTGAAAAAATTAAGCGATGCTGGTGCCCGTATCGTTGCCGTAGGTGATCCGAATCAGTCAATTTACAGATTCCGTGGAGCAGATGGTCAAGCATTCAATAATTTAGCACATATGTTAGGAGATCTTTCTGAAGGTGACGATCAAGTTGTTTACAATTTAACGAACAACTATCGTTCACGACCTGAAATTCTTGATTTCGCCAATGAAGAAACCGTCGTTGATGGACTGAAATCTGGACGTGACTGGGGAGACGAAAGCGGAGGACAGGTCACTAAAGGTGAATTAACTTATAATGATACTTTTGACGATATATCAAAAGAAGTTGCAGAAAATGGTGGCAAGGTACCAAAAGAGACCGCTTTTATTGCTCGAACAAATGAACCTTTAGTTAAAACAGCATTAGGGTTTTTGGCAAAAAATATTCCCTTCATTATTGTTGGTAAAGACATCGCCAGAGATTTAATGAAACAGGTTTATAAAATTTCTAACATGAAGCGTTTAGATGATAGAACTTCTTCTCGAACGCTTGCTGCGGAACTTTCTGAGTTTTTGGACCAAGAAAAAGAGTCGCATCATGGCAAGAGTACAAAGAAAGCGTATTTGCAAGAAACAGAAGAACTGACAGAAGCTTTGTTAGCCTGTATCGATAGTTATGAAGCAGAATCAGGTGGATATAATGGAGGTACCATTGGAGGGTTTAAACAATGGATTGCTTCTCGTTTAGGTGGTTTAGAAGTTGAAGAAAATCAAAAAGATCTAGAACGATACCGTCAAATTATGAAAGAGCAAAATCCAATTGTTTTAACTACTGCTCATAAATCAAAAGGTCTTGAATTTGCAAGAGTGTATATCTTAAGATACGATCAGTTCCCTCACCCTAAAGCACAAAGAGAAGAAGATCTTCAACAGGAAGAAAATGCAAGATACGTTGCTCTTACCAGAGCACAAGACGAACTTCACATTTTGGACCTAGAAGGACAACCCGGTTACCAAGAATAATTACGATATGAGGGAATCGAAACTTTTTGGTAAAATTTCACTAATGTAATGTAACTGAACTCTACTTTTTGAAAAGGAATTAAGAATGTCAAACATTTATGTACCAGAAACGAAAAAATCAGAAGAGCAAGAAGATTCAAAACAGAAACTCGTAGTTAACTACGAGCCATCAGAAGAAGACGAACAGTGCTTTCACTTGATTTATGGAATGAATCTTCAGCCAAGTGAAGTTGGATTCGATGCTACAGACCCAGAGAAGCGTAAATGGTTGCTTGCTCGCATGATGATGCAGAAACGTGCTGAGCAAGAAATGTTCATGCAGCAGCAGATGGCTCAGGAACTGCAATCTAAAGGTGGTTTGAAATTCTGAGGTATATCGTGACAAATTCCCCTCAATGTCATAATACGCTTCTTAAAACGATAATGAACCCAATCCTAAAACGATTTGGGTTCATTATCGTTTCTTTAATTGATAATAAAGCTGGTCGATGTGAATTGAAATCTTACCCTGAAACGGGGGAACGAAACAGTGACTAGAGAAGAAATAATTGGTCAATTTGAATTTTATGTAAAACAACTATTTGACCAACAAATATTAGCACAGACTGTTCAAGCGGATAATTATGCAAAAAATATTCGTAAACAATGTAGGGAAGAAGTAGCAAGGAAGTGGTTTTGGTCTGCTAAACGAAAAGAACAATATGTTGCAAAACAATCGGCAAAATACATTCACATTAAATTTGAAGAAACCTTATTGAAAATCAATAGGTTAAAAAGAAAACAAGAAATAGCATTAAAAGTGTTGGTTACATTAAGTGATCAAGAATTAAAAAAACAATATTACCACATTTTTGGTGAAGAAGGCAAATGGACAACTGAAGGTTTTTGATGGTTGATATTCAAGCTAGATTACGAGAGCCATTTAACGAAACTGTAACTGTTAATGGGGTTTCGCTTAATACGATGAGAGAAAAGCTTATAGAGCGTGAACAATCAACAAGAGACACAAAATTAAACCGTATACAAGAACTATGCACCGAACATTTAGAATACGGTAACGAAACTCCTGCACAAGTCATTCATGTCTGTCAACTTGGTACCCAACAAGTACTTGAAAATTACTACGAAAAAGTACATGCTCTCAATTCTGCCTCTCCCGGTTCCATCTATCATTACTTCATATCCGTATTTCCAGATTTTGTAATTCCAGACTGGTTTTCTGAAGGATTTTGATCCTCTCAAAAAAAAATTTTAGAAAAACTTATAAAAAAGTGTAAGTTTTACTAATATAGCTGTATAGATAATTACAGATTTTGTAGGAGAGGAATCAATGGATCAATATACAGGGAAGTGTAACAAGGCAGGGAGTGCCGATACGTATTTTGGTTCAATTGGCAAGGAAGTCATTGATGAGTGCAAGGAATTGCTACAAGAATCTCCTCCAAATGATCAAGAGATGCAACTGAGCATTGATCAGGCAGCGTTTCTTCTTGGGGTATCAAAACAAACTATTCGCAATTGGGAAGCGAGTGGCAAAATAAAGCCAGCTGTACGAACTGAGGGTGGACATAGACGCTACACTAAGAGCCAGATCGATGCAGTTAAAAAGGAGCAACTTGGATGCTCCGAGTTTGTTATCCCCTCGATTACGCCAGATCGGTTATCCGAGTTGATCAATACTTTGTTTGCGTCTTTTGATTCGTATAAACCAGTTAATATCTCTGTACGCAATCAAATTTCTCTGAATAACAAGGTGGTTATTACTGTAGAATCTGATGATGGTTTGGTTAATGTAAGCAAATCATTCAATGCTCATGGAGGTATGGTGACTGTTAAAAATAAAGGTTAAATCATGGATGATTTAAAACAGTATCGATTTGAAATCGATAATTTGGAAGAGCTTATGCAGGATGCAAAATGGTTCGACCAACCTTCTGAAGATGGCATACTTTGCTTTTCTTTTCGTTGTTGTCAATGTCAAATTGATGGTGAAACCTACTGGCTCACAGAAGGTCATCATTGTCAGCGACAAAGTCAAGGTGCCAGCATAACATTGAGAAAGCCGGGTGAATCTTCAGATAACGCCATTCGTTTTCGTTGTATGTTACCTTATTATCGAGATCCACATACTGCTAAAACATACGTTCGAAATGATTTAAATGTCGCTCAACAAGATTTATCAAGCAGTTCTTCTGGACGACAGGAATGGAAGCCTAATTTATAAAACAGCAAGGAGGTTGTTATGGCTAGAATGAAAGCCAAAGATTTAATGGTTGGAGAGATGTGTATTATAGATGAATTGGATCTCTTTATACACGCTTATTGGAAGGTAATTGGACACCAACATGATGAAGGGGTTGTATTATTTGAATCAACACAAACTGGACGTGAAAGAAAATGTGATTACGATTTAGAAGTAATGACACGACCAATGGCTTATCAGGCAATTAGGGACGATCTTCGACCTCAATGGGAATGTTATAAAAAGTGGCCCTATGATGAAAAAGGTCATTTTTGTGATCCTCCTAGAGATTATTCAAATTGGAAGAAACCAGAAAAGGAGTTTGCATGAGTTTCGGTATAAAAACAAAAAATATTTTTTTAAAGTACAATGAATATCAACAACTAAAAGAAGACCCTTATCGGACATTAGTTTTTCCCGTAACAATCTCTTCCGAACAAGGCGAACAATTGAAATGGGAAGATATTGAACCTTTTATTGACGCTTTAGATATTCCTTGTGAAAAGTTTGTAATTAGTTTACAATCAAGAGATCTGTTAAGAAAAAAAGCAACTTATTCAATAAGTTGTGCAGTGCGAGCAAAAGATCTTGTTGATATTCATGAGAAATTGGCTGATATTATCCATACTAATGTCCGAACTTCTTGTGCGAAAAGAATGAAACATGATGTGGAAAAGACAATTTCTTCAATAGAAAACGGAGATACATACAATTTAAGTGTTTGTACTTTACGTAAATCTTGTAATAAATGGTTGCAGAGACATCGAAATAAATCTGATATTAGATTACGGAATTAAATTGCAGTAACCTTGCAATTCAAAAACAATTCATTTATAATACCAACGGTATGTGCAATTTAGTACATACCGTTTTTCTTTGTACCAAAGAGGCTTTCTAATGAAACTCTATTTTGATGGTTCTTGCGGGCCAAATAATCCCGGTGGTTATGCCTGTTACGCTTATGTTGTAATGCATGAAAACGAATGCATTATCAAACAAACTGGAGTAGAATGCGAAGGCAAAGAAGCAACGAATAATGTTGCGGAATATGCTGGATTAAAACACGGTTTACAATATTTGCTCGATAATGAAATCACTAATAAAGTTGAGATATTTGGTGACTCAAAATTAGTGATCAGTCAGGTGAATGGCGATTGGAAATGCAAGCAAACGCACCTTCAGCTTATGCTAAAAGATGTGAAGACATTGCTGGATCAGTTTGATTATTGGGAAGCCAGTTGGGTGCCTCGTAATGAAAACTCTTTGGCTGATGGTTTGTCGAAATGGCAATCAGTTATCAATGAAGGAAAATCTTAATGCGTATTGAAGAAGATGTAAAATTAGATTTTTGCGATGTGTTAATTCGCCCCAAACGATCCGAAACAGCAAGTCGTTCCAAAGTTGATCTAGAGCGACAATATGAATTCAAAAGTGAAAAAAAGTGGCAAGGCATACCTGTTATTGTTGCTAATATGGATACAACTGGCACTTTTGCAATGGCGAAAGCATTAAGTGAGTTTGACATAGCAACCTGTTTACATAAACATTATACAACTCAACAACTTGTGGATTTTTATCAATTAGCCACAGATCCGGTTGCGTATTATACTTTTTATTCACTTGGTATTACTCCTGAGGATTTTAATAAATTTGATGAAGTTCATGCCGAATGTAATCGTATCAAACACGTTTGTATCGATGTTGCTAATGGTTATAGTGCTTACTTTGTTGATCGAGTTCGGTGGTTTACTGAACGATATCCTCAATTGACGGTAATGGCTGGCAATGTTGCTACACCTGAGATGGTACAGGAACTGTTATTTAATGGTGTGGACATTGTAAAGGTGGGTATTGGTCCCGGTAGTGTTTGTACTACTCGAAAAATTGCAGGTGTTGGTTATCCTCAATTGTCTTCTATTATTGAATGTGCAGATGCGGCTCACGGATTAGGTGGGCACATTTGTGCTGATGGGGGTTGCCAAATGCCCGGTGATGTTGCGAAAGCTTTTGGTGCCGGATCTGACTTTGTTATGATAGGGGGACTCTTCGCAGGTTGTGACGAATGTGAAGGGGACTGGAACCATGATGAAGAAAATGAAAAAACTTCTTTGAATTTTTACGGCATGTCTTCAAAATCTGCTATGAGTAAATACAGTGGAGGCGTGGCTGATTATAGAGCAGCAGAAGGCAAAGAAGTTACAATTCCTTGGAAAGGTCACGCTGATAGCGTAGCTAAAGAAATATTAGGCGGACTGAGAAGTGCCTGCTCTTATGTTGGTGCTCAAAAACTTAAAGATCTCAGTAAATGTACAACTTTCGTAAAAGTGAATCGCACTCATAACCATGTTTTTGGAGCTTGATATGAGTTTTATACTCACTTCAATTCGTCCACATGTAGCAGCGGTTCCTATACGTGGGGTTATAGATGGCATCGATACAGCTAATTTCATTGGTTATAATGAATATAAGATTGGCTGCTACATAGAAGGACGGTTTAGACAAATATTACATATTAACGATAATCAAGTAATATTTGACCATACACACATTCTTGACGATGAAGCACATCATTTGTTCAGAATATTAGAGCAAGTAAGAGCGTTCGACATAGAAAGTAAGCGAGAACAAGTAAAAGTTAATTGGTTTCAGGATGGTTTTTAACTTCCACTGTTGCTGATCCACTAGCCGAACATTTACCTTTTGCCTTGATGAAACAAACAAGAGCTGATTCCATTGTTGTTTGCTCTTTAAAACGTTGGATAATGTTTGTCGCATCCATATTTGCTGTTTCTTCGTAAACTGTCATACTTTATTTGAGTTAATTGGAGCAAAAATTATGGAATATATTCCTGATCCTATTGAAATTGGTGAAAATCGATTTGAAGATTATCTTTATAAACATTCTCGTGGAGACGAAATGCAGTGCTTGGGCTGCGAAAAATGGTACCCAATGAATAGCAATGAATGGGTTGATATCAGTCCTGATCCTAACGCTATCCCAGCTTGTAGAGAATGTGTGGAAAAGGATGAATCAAATGACTCTTAAAGTGTATATGATAGGAAACGATCCAGAAAAGTTGCTTTTGTTAAGAGGTAACTTTGTATTAAATGGTAGTTATCAAGTAAAGCAAAAGAATGGTAAATTTTATATGCCAGTCAACAGTAGTGACGAAATTACTGAAGAAGATACGCCATTGAATTTCATCATGAATTCCCCTATTCCTATAAATAACGAAAATTATGTTCCTGTTAATTATTATAATGAAGCTCTGACTAAAGTCAGGGATATATTAAACAGTCGGTCAGAAGATAAACGAGCCGTTGCCGATTATTACAAATATTGGGAAACAGATGCGATAAAAGCTAATCTAGATACAAAGCGACATAACTTTTCAGTGTTGATTACCAACAAGTTGAATGATTTCAATATTGGCACTATTATCAGGAATTCAAATGCCTTTTTAGCAAAAGAGGTAATGATCTACGGTAGACGGCAGTTTGATAAAAGAGGCACCGTTGGTGCTCATCATTATCAGAATATTTCTTTTTTGAAGCAAATTGAAGATATCAGTTTTCCAAAAGAAGAGTATTGTGTTGTTGCGGTTGAAAATAATATCGACTCTAAGCCTATCGACAATTTTTACTGGCCAGCAGATCGTCATGTGATTATGATTTTTGGAGAAGAAACGACCGGAGTACCAGAAGAATTACTTGACATCGCAGAACACAAGGTTTACATTAAACAATATGGTAGTACAAGAAGTTTAAATGTAGGATCTGCATCTGCTATTGCTATGCAGGATTATTGTAGAAAGTTAGTATAAGGAAACAGATAATGTTTGCTGTCATTAAAGTAATAACTGATCATGGATTTCCGCAAGGTACTGAGTGTCGTGCTAAGTTTGTAACAAAATCAGAAGCAGATGCTTATGTAGAGCAAAAAAAAGAAGTGGCACAAAATACTTTTAATGCATTAAGAGAGTATATCGAGAATTACGTAAACAATATGCCAGAAAATATCATTATCCCAATGGTTAATGTTTTCTTGCGGCAAGAGTTTTCAGATAAAAGTAGGCACTTAGTTGCAGCCTATTTAGTAAAGTATTGTCTTAAGCAATATCGTAAAGGCAAACAAGAAAATTTAATGGATGATTTGCTTCCAGATTTTAATCCTCCGGGCATGGAATACAATGATTTTGATAATCTTTATGTAACGGAGATTTGATATGTTCGCAGTAGTACAAGTTTTTGATGATTACGGACACATTGGTCGAAACGATGTTGAGTGTAGAAAAACTTTTACCGATGCCGATGAAGCAAATGCATATATCGACGCATGTAAAGCTAAAGAAGATAGTGCTATTTGGGATGTTATAGATTACAACAAAAAATACGTTTCTGAACTGCCAGATATGCCAAAAGGCTTAAGTAATGAAGAGCAAAAACAATGGATTAAAGAACGATATCCAAAACTTATAGAAATTCGTATTTTTCTAGACACATATAAACATGATTTAGAAAGTTACTTGAATAAACATAACCATGATTACGAACAATTAGAATTACCTAATTATAATCCTCCTAAATTTGCCAGAAGTGCTCACCATCTTTGTGTTGTCGAAATTAAGGACGCAGATGACGAATCATAAATAATGGTACTTTATCCTCAATAATTCTCGCATATTTTTCACTTGCCTCTACTGTAAAAACGATACGAATTCTATGTTGAGTAACAGTTTTTGAACAATTCATAAACATGCTGTTGAAATACTCAAGTACAGTCTCTGTACCTTCTTCACCTAATTTGGTTGTATTGAGGTAAATGTTTTTCTGATTTCTTCCACATCTTCCTCCGCCATCTAAATACCAAATCGCCAATCCAATATCCATCAATGGATCTAAAATCAAATCAGTGATGTGTCTTTTACCGTTTTGATACATTTTATCATGAATATCGGTCAAAATAGGCGAGGTAATGGAGTTGCACCGGTAAGTAATACCTTCTAAACGATGGGTGCATCCTTGAAAGTATTCTTCCAATTCTTGCATTTTATAAGCTAACCAAAGCTTGTTTTTGCTTCGCATTGACAGATATGCATTGTTGCCATTAGAAGGAAGAACTAAAGAAGATCCACCTAAAACTGTGCCTATAATAATGTTCTTTTGCCAGTTGATCATATTTTATATATGCATGTTTTACCAATTGCCAACCAAATTATTGAATTTTGAATTTGTTGTGTATATCTATCATTGAACATTTAACCTTATTCAATAGGAGATAATACAATGGGTGCAAGTTCCGTAACTGGCGTTGGTCCGGGTTCTGTAGAAGGTAAAAATCAAGGTTCAAAACACTGGACCGTAGGCGTAGGTCGTTTGATCGGCCCTAAAGTAATGGCAGCAGATTCTCAGCTTTTAGACGGTTCTGGAGACGCTACTGTTGTTCTTCCAAAACTTTCTGGTGTTGTTGGCGATTACATCGTCATGGCAACCGATAGCGACACTTCTGGTGCAACAGCTGTAACAGCAAGCTTGGCTTTTAATGATAATGACACAACCATTACCCTTAAAGGTACTGCTGACAATACTGTTGTTTGGTCTATCATCAAAAAAGGTTTGACAACTTAATTTCGAGTTGGCTCTTAGGCGTAGATGTATGTCCTAGTACATCTGACTCAATAACAAAAAGCGTCTTGGCACATAATTGTCAAGACGCTTTTTCACGAGGTATAAAATGTATTTTAAAAATTGGATTTGTCAATATTTTGAAGACTCAAGTGTAGGGGATCGAGGTATACCGGAACCTGAAGATAATGGATTGCATCGTCAACAAAAACTAAAACCGGATAAACACTATTCTGCATTGGCTACAGATTTATTTGTAACTAAAGATCCTAAAAAGCAGAAAAAATTAAAAGCTAAAGCAAAAGAAGAAATGTTAAGTTAAGCGTTCCACAATATACCGAACGCAGGCTTCGTAGTCTCCCATTTTCAATGTTTGTCCGTAATCAATAATTGAAGTTTTTTCAAAATCAGGTATTGTTCCATCTCCCGATGTTTCAAAAATATCGAAGGGTACAATTAAATTTTCTCCAGAAGCTCGATAACAGGTAAATGCTTGTTTCTCAAAATCGGCATAGCCATAAAGAAAATAATAACCACCGTTATATTCTTTTCTCCAAACTCCATGCAATATTTCTTCAGCTTCTTCTAAAGAAACCATAAAACTGTAATTTTGATTCATTATGTGACGCCTTTCATTAAGAATGACATCATTGTATTAAATTTTAAAGATGGAATCAAGTTAAATAATTTTGTTTAATGGATTATCGTCTTCACCGTATTTGTTAATCAGTAAATGACTTTTTAACACATTAAGTGCCGGACTTACATGAGTGCCTAAATATACAGGAGTAGAAGAATTTCCTTCTACTGGCTCAGCTTTAAAAGATAGAATAATTGCAGCACGATCTATGTTTGATCCAGACCAAGTTGGATTCTCTGCTTCTGCTGTGGTTTGGTTCTTGTAACCCCAAGCTCCCAGCATGTATGAAGAATCGTTGTAATCACTGTTGTAAACTTTAGTGAAATCGTCAGAAATAGATTCTGTACTATTTGCTCCCCCACAAAGAGCTGTATAAATCAACTCATTATCTTCCGCAGGAGATATTGCAGGCAATGTTATCGAAGTACTAGCGGAAGAGTTTACTATTCCATCATATTCATCTAATACAGAACTGGTTGCCGCCCCACTCCAAGCTGATACCATTAATGTAGGGTAACTTCCGCTAACTGAAAATGTAAAAGTATGACCAGTTCCAACTGTTGGACTTAAACAATACCAAGCTGTTATTTTTGCAGTTGAATCAAAAGATGATTTAGTTAATATTGAAGTATAAGTATTTCCTTTATTGTCAGATACGGAAGGAGCACCTGCCCCAAAGTAACTAGCTAAGGAAATAATTATCAAATTTGCACCAGTTGTATCTATAGAAGTAGATGTACCTCCACCTGAAGGTCCATTCATTGCTACATTTGATACAAGTGAAATAGCCATAAGTGTTCCCTAATTTATTATGGTGTTACCAAATCACTTGCTGTAAGCGTATATGGTTCTTCTGTAATTTGATCTGGTTTCGTATTTGTAGAAGTGTAGGTGTATTTTGTTTTTCTGGCCATATCTCCAGCACCTGCTCCTGCATGATATTCAATAATCTGAGTAATACGATCACTTCCATCTACAGTTATTTTTTGAAATGTGAATAAACCAGACTTTCCAGCCAATAATTGATAGTCATCTTGTACAACTGAAGCATTTAGATTGAGACTGTCACCTTTGTGATCAACTGCATTATTTACAACAGCAGCATCAATATCACTACCACTTACATCTAATTCTATCAACATGTTGACGGAATCATCGTAAGTGAACCTGTTAGCAATTGTATGTCGCCCAAAGAAAGAAGGAATTTCACTAACTCCAGCTTTTTTGTTAAACAGTAAAACACTTTCTGCCTGTCCGTTTTTGATATAAAAACGCATACTATTCACAGGATGTTTTTGTTTAATCTCTAAACGAGCATTTCCACTATTAAATTTTCCAGTTGTAGTAGCAGTAAAATAATCAGCAAAGGTGGAATCATCATTTAGAGATTCCGCAATTTCTGCTGGAGTTGTTGCGGATAAAGTGTCTGCTGTAATTGTGACAGCAAGTGATGCCCATTTTGTGAAGTCGTGCAAAGCGTATTCAATGTTAAGTACATTTTTTGCATTACTGTCAGCATCATTTCCAGATAAATCATATGGACCTTCTGCGTGAACTGTAACTAACTCGTCGGTACGCCCTCTGTTACCTTTAACTACGTATTTAGGAATATGTTGACGATCTCCAAGTAACCAGTTTCCTTCGAAATCTGCTGTAAATGGGTTTTGATAAAATGGCATAATTATTCTCCTCTAATTGTAGGGATATATAGAGTTTTTTTCTCAAAATAATTTATCTCTTACTGTAATGAGAGTAAGTATGCTTTTAAGAAAGGAAGCCAAAATGTCAAATATTGTAGATTGCACCGGAAATAAGATCGTAAAAAACCTTCCAAAAGTTGTAGACGCAGAGCCATTTGGCTCAATGGTTCTGGTGGAACACCTAACTGCTCAAGAAATTTTGGGTACATCTCTTGAAGTTGGTGACTCCACTCAGGTAGGTTCACCTCAGTCCTATGTACTTAAACTTGGGCCAAAAGTACCAGAAGATGCTGGAATAAAAGCTGGGGACCGTGTTCTCTTGCAGGGAACATATGTGCCTGTGCCAGATTATGGCGAAAGTGAAAGAGAAAGAGGGCTGGTTGAAATGCATAATATTAAAGCCATTCTCATTGAAAACTAACTGTTTTTGTTTTAAAATAAACGCTGGTAGTTATTGAAATTACCAGCGTTTATTTTTGAAATAAGAAGGATTTTAAAATGCAAAAAGCAGTTTATGCAGGAAGTTTCGATCCCTTAACTTTGGGGCATATGCAACTTATTGAAGATGCTTCGAATTTATTTGAGTTTTTGTATGTGGCTATTGGCGTAAATCCAGCCAAACAGAGTATGTTTACTGTTGAGGAACGTCTTCAAATGGTGAAAGAATCAACTGCTTATCTCGACAATGTCGAGGTGACTTCTTTTTCTAATTTGTATTTGGCAGATTATTGCTTGGAAGTTTCTGCGGATTATTACGTGCGAGGTTTGAGAAATGAAGATGATTACCGATTTGAAAAATCAATCGTCAACATCAATCGATCCATGAACTCAGTAGCACAACCAGTATGGCTTCCAGCAGCAACACAACACGAGCACGTTTCCAGTAGTGTTGTAAAGGGTCTGATCGGGCCTGTAGGTTGGGAAAAGATTGTTTCTAAATACGTTCCGGTTCCGGTAATGAATGCTCTCCGAGAACGTACATCTCCCAAAAACAATCAATAGGAATTTGGTGACTTTTGTTGTTGTCAATCACAATGTGGGAACGTTGACGCTTTTCCTCTAAAGGCATTTGTCGTTTTTCTAATGCTTCCCATTTTTCTTTAGCGTTTTGTTCCATTGTTCGCTCTACAAATCGTTGACAACGAGTTTCGTGATTTGTGTCTACAAATACGATTATATCACACAATTTGTCCCAATTTGCTTCGAATAAAAGCGGACAATCTAATATTACCGCAGGGATGCCATCGATATAGTGACTCAAACGTTTTCTAAGTATGTCATCAACGAGAGGAAAAGTTAATCTTTCCAGCCATTTAAACTCTTCCTCGTTTGAAAGCACAACTCTGGAAACGGCTTTACGATCTGTGGAAGAAACCGCTTGTGCAGTAAAAACATTGTCAGAAACAGCTTTTCTATATCCGTATTTGCGAAATTTAGCGTAAATCTGGTCTGCGATTTCAGGTAGATTAAGTACTTCATGAATGATTTTATCGACTTCGATCAGACATGCTCCAAGATCTTGTTCCATGTAACGGGCAACAGTAGATTTACCTGATCCTATTCCGCCTACAATTCCAATAATTTTCATTATACTTGCCTTATAAATTTTGGTTATGTAGCCAAATGGTTTGAGCATCAATTTCTATCAGCATTTCCAAAGCCATCGTTGTTTGAAGAATTTCTATTTTATCGTCGCTATTAGCTAATTTTCGCACTCGTTCTGGATCAAGATAAACAGGTGTTAAAATTTTTTCAATATCTGATCTTTTTAACGCTTGATTGTAACATTCCTCAGGAATTGGTCCACAATCCCAATTAGTGGGAGGCATTGTTTTATGTACCCATCCACCTTCTTCTCCGGTAATCATATTATACCTCAATAATTGTAAAAGAAAAACCCCTATTACCAATAGGTAAAGGGGTTGTAAGTTCTACAATAAGAAAATCCTCGCCCTTCACCTCCTTCGGCATTATGTAAACTGATTTTCTATATTGTAATTCAGAATCCTAACAGGGGATACTCTATTACAGTATAAAGAAAATAAATTTAAGGAAGAAAATTTGTATGTGGATCAAACAAATTAATGCCGTAAATATTCAAAATTTAGGACTGGATGACGAGCAGCACGAAGGTTCTTATGCAATTGTTAAACGGGTTACATTAGAAGTTGATGTAGTTATGTTACCTAGACATGACGAACATTCTGATCCATTTAAAAAGATCCATGAAAGTATGGACAAACAGATCCCGCTATTGAAAGAACCAATAATGAAATCTGTTTATAAGGAAACTCTAGTTGACGACTTGCAGGATGCCTGAAATTTCAAGTTTGGGCAAGAATGACCAAGTTTTAATTTGATTACTTAAAAATGGTTTGCCACCATTTAAAGGGTTAATCGCTGCTGTAATGTGTGGAATATTATTGGCTGTTACAATGGGTGGAGTTCCAAAAACAACTCCATTGCTAGACAGTGCATCATTTCCAACACGAAAAGCGGCTACTTTTTCATCATGTCCAAATCCAACAATTCTCATATTGATCAAAGTGCCAAGTTCAATTGCTGGATTTAATGTACGATCAATATCTCCCATGTTAATCGTAACATGATGTAAAAGATCTTGACCTTGAGCGTTTCTCATCTGAAAACCATTCCCCAACGATTCAATTTCGTTTTTGTAGGTTTGCATGATTTTAGATCGAGATTCAGGGGTTAAAACTACTGCTGTGTACATGTGGTTACTCCTTAAAAAGTTTTGATTCTATCATTGTACAAACTTCTTTAAATTTGTGAAACGATATATTTTGACAACTGCAAGTTATTTTGATAGACTCACAATATTACATAACTTCTAAACATTAAACAAAGGGCTTGTTGTAATAATGGAACTTACAAAAAAGCAAACTTCTGTTCTATATCAAATAACTGAGGGCATTAAAAATGGAGAAATGGAGCAAACTCTGGGGGGTTATGCTGGAACAGGAAAAACGACATTAATTCGATATATTTGTCAATTTTTCCCAAATTTTGCCGTAGCCGCTTATACTGGTAAAGCTGCAAATGTTTTACGAAAAAAAGATGTCGGTCAAGCAACAACAATCCACAGCAGAATTTATATTCCTGATATTCAAAACGGAGTTTTGGTTGGTTTTCAATTGGCTTCAAAAAATGAGCTAAATTGTGAAGGTTTCATTATCGACGAAGCTTCAATGGTAACTCAAGAAATTTATGAAGATTTAGCATATTATAACTTGCCAATCATTTATGTCGGAGATCACGGACAGTTAGAGCCTGTTGGAAGCAATTTCAACTTGATGACTAATCCGATGTATCGCTTAGAAGAAATTCATCGAAACGCTAATGATATTGCCAAGTTTGCTGAATCTCTTAGAAAGGGTCGCAATTCCTTTCAATTTAATGGAACAGAAGATCGGGTCATCTTTAAAACTAAAAAACAAATTTCAGATCATGATCTCATGGAAGCCGATCAAGTGATTTGTGCTTACAATGCGACTCGTGTTGCCCTTAATAAAAGAATTCGGAGTATTAAAGGATTTACTGGAGGAGTTCAAAAAGGCGACCGAGTGATGTGCCTACAGAATAATAAAGATTTAAATCTGTTTAACGGCATGCAAGGCGAGGTTACTGACGTTTATGAAGATCGTAAAGGGAAACCTTTAATGGATTTCACTTTTGACGAGACTCTTTATAGTGGAATCTGGTACGATACAAGATTTTTTAATGTTGAAAAACCAGAATTCGATTATACCAGTCGGGAACATCCTATACCATTTGATTTTGCAGATGCGATCACTTGCCACAAAGCTCAAGGCGATGAATGGGAAAAGGGACTTGTGTTTGAACAAAAATGTAAAAATTGGGACCATAAAAGATGGGCTTACACAGCTGCTTCTCGATTTAAAGAAAACTTAACTTGGGCTTACTGATATTTCTTTAAAGAGATTGGTCT
>MDTG01056532.1_pt1 | contig 43162 bp, 41 predicted proteins | sample 811421 | NCBI WGS metagenome assembly MDTG01 (sample SAMN05326645, study PRJNA326480) | marine metagenome | isolation source: seawater | place: Pacific Ocean: South East | collected 2011 | reverse complement strand
CACTAGGCTGGATGGCAGAGTGGTTATGCAGCGGCCTGCAAAGCCGTTTACTCCGGTTCGATTCCGGATTCAGCCTCCAATAGTTATGAAAATAGGAATTATAGGATATGGGTTTGTAGGTAAGGCAATATCAGATGCCTTAAACGATAACATTGATATTTGTAAAATAGATCCAAAATTAAATACATCAATTAAAGATTTAAAAGAATTTCAGCCAGAAGCCACTTTTATCTGCCTTCCAACGCCAATGAATGATGACGGAAGTCAAGACATTCGCATACTTAAAAATACTATACTCGAAATAAAGAAAATGAATATATCTGGACTTTTTATCATAAAAAGCACAGTTCACCCTGGAAACATAGATGAAATTCAATCAATTTTTCCAGAATTTGTATATAACCCAGAATTCTTAAGAGAAAAACATGCGTCAGAGGATTTTATTAACTCAAATTTAATTGTATTTGGTGGAGAAAAAAAATCTTGTAGTTTGTTATCTACTATATATTTAAATCATTTTAAATGCATAAATAAAGATCATATTCACACTGATGCAAAAGCAGCCTCCCTAATTAAATATACTATCAATTCATTTTTAGCGACTAAAGTAATATTTTTTAATGAAATGAATAACCTTTTTAACGCTACAAATTCTAATGAAACATGGAAAAACTTCATAAGTTTTCTATCTAGAGATTCAAGGATTGGCAATTCACACATGATGGTTCCTGGACATGATGAAAGGCGAGGATTTGGTGGAGCATGTTTGCCAAAAGATGCGGCAGCTATTGTAAAATATGCTGAAAGCAAAGATATAGATATGAATTTGATTAAAAATTCTATAAAAACTAATAATAAAATAAGAGCATCGTATAATAAAAGAATTGATCGTGAAGATGATCAAAATATCAAATATAATAACTTAAAAGAGGAGTAAGATTTATATTTTGCCCGAGTGGTGGAATTGGTAGACACAAGGGACTTAAAATCCCTCGATAGAAATATCGTGCCGGTTCAAGTCCGGCCTCGGGTACCATAACTAATTTTAAATATAAATTTATGTATTGAAATGAACTTGAATGAAAATATTGTTAACAAAAATGATGAAATAGATATAGTAGAACTTTTATATTCTCTATTGAGACATAAAATAAAAATTATAATCATAACGACTATATTTGCCATTTCATCAGTTTTTTATGCTTTATCAATACCAAATCAATATTTTTCAAGCACTCTTTTAGTTTCAGCACAATCTGATCAAAGTAATATCACAAACTCTCTTGGAAATATTGGTGGTCTTGCTTCTTTAGCAGGAATTAATATTGGAGCTTCTAATGAAGCAAGTGAATCTGATATAGCCATAGAGATAATGCAATCAAGAAGCTTTATAGAAGACTTTATATTGAACAATGAATTATCAGTTAATCTCATGGCTGCAATTGGTTGGAACGAGTCAAGCAAAAAATTAATTATTGATGAAAAGATTTACGATATTAAAACAAATCAGTGGCTTATTGAAAACAAATTAGGAGATTTTGGCCCATCCTCATGGGAGCTATTTCTAAAATTCTTAGATATATTAGATGTATCAAAAGACAAACAAACAGGATTTATTACAGTATCTATTGAATTCTATTCACCCTTCGTATCAAAAGAATGGCTTGATTTATACATTGATGCAATTAATGGCTATATGAAGGAGAAGAAAATGATAGAGGTAACAAGAAATATAGAATACCTTCAAAATGAGATCAATAAAACATCTGTAAGTGAAATGCGTCAGGTTTTTTACACCATAATTGAAGATCAAACAAAAAATAAGATGCTTGCAGCCGTTAATCCAGAATATGCATTTAAAGTGGTAAATCCGAGCATGATTCCTGCAGAAAAGTCAAAACCTAAGAGGTCTTTTATTTGTATTATGGGTACTCTAATTGGCCTTTTTCTATCTGTAGTTTCTATTTTATTTTATGAAATCTTTATAAAAAAAGAAGAATAAATAAATGCAAGATATTCTCCCACTAATTGGTCGTTCAACTCCCCTCTTTGAAGAAGATATCAATAATTTATCTGAAGATTTATTAAATATAGTTTCTTCTTCACGTTTCCTTATCCTAGGAGGTGCTGGCTCTATAGGCCAGGCAGTGACTAAAGAAATATTTAAAAGAAATCCAGTCAAATTGCATATTATTGATATTAGTGAAAATAATTTAGTTGAACTAGTTAGAGACATCAGAAGTTCATATGGTTATATCGATGGTGATTTTAAAACATTTGCCATCGACATAGGTTCAACAGAATACGACGCATTTATTGAAAATGATGGATTATATGATTTCGTAATAAATTTATCTGCACTCAAGCATGTTAGAAGCGAAGAAGACTCATATACTTTAATGCGAATGATAGAGGTAAATATTTTCAATACAATTAAAACAATCAAACAGTCAGCAGACATGAATGTAAAAAAATATTTTTGTGTATCAACAGATAAAGCTGCCAATCCTGCAAATTTAATGGGAGCTTCTAAAAGGATTATGGAAATGTTTCTGTTTAAACATAGCAAAGAGATAAAAATATCAACAGCTAGATTTGCAAATGTTGCATTCTCAGATGGATCCTTGCTCCATAGCTTTAATCAAAGAATAAAAAAGAATCAGCCTCTAGTGGCTCCAAATGACATAAAAAGATATTTTGTAACAAAACAAGAATCTGGAGAATTGTGTTTGTTGTCAACCATATTCGGTCATGAAAGAGATATATTTTTCCCGAACCTTAAAGAGGAGTTACATTTAGAGACCTTTTCAAACATTGCAAAAAGATTTTTGCATGCCAATGGTTATGATCCATATATTTGTAATTCAGAAGAAGATGCAAGACTTATAATTAATGAATTAATTGAAAATAATAAATGGCCTTTATACATATCAAAAACAGACACCACTGGTGAAAAAGAAATCGAAGAGTTCTATACAAATGATGAATTTGTAGATTTGAAAACTTTCAAAAATATTGGGATTGTAAAAAATGAACCCAATTTTGATAATAAATCTTTAAACCTGTTTGAAAAGAGAATTTCTGATATTAAACAAAAAGGTAAATGGAAAAAACAAGAAATTGTTGATATATTTTTTGATATGATTCCTGGCTTTAATTATGAGGAGAAAGGTCGATTTCTTGACGAAAAAATGTAATTTATGAAAATAACTTCAGAAAATCTTCCAAAAAAAATACTAAAAGCTTTAAAAGATACAATTGGAAATGGACCTTTCTTACTTCATGAACCCACATTTAGTGGAAATGAATGGAAATATTTAAAAGAATGTCTTGATTCAACATTTGTATCTTCTACTGGTAAATATGTTGATATTTTCGAAAAAAAATTAGTTGAGTTCACAGACTCGAAGTATGCTATTGCTGTCGCTAGCGGCACATCTGCTCTTCATATTGCTTTAAAGTTGGCAGATGTTAAAAAAGATGATGAAGTTTTAGTTCCAGCCCTTACATTTGTTGCAACTGCAAATGCAGTAACATACTGCAACGCAATTCCTCATTTTGTAGATAGTGAAATAATTTCTTTGGGCATTGATCATATTAAATTAAGAGACTATCTCGAAAAAAATACAAAAAAAGAAGACGGTCTTTGCATCAATAATCTAACTGGTAATGTCATTAGGGCGATGGTACCTATGCATGCATTTGGACACCCCAGCAATATTGAAGAACTTCTTTCAATCTCAAAAGACTTTAACATTAACTTAATTGAAGATGCAGCAGAATCCTTAGGAAGTTCTTATAAAGGCCAACACACTGGAACATTTGGGCTATTAGGAACATTGAGCTTTAATGGTAATAAAACTATTACGACAGGAGGTGGAGGCGCTATATTAACCAATGATGCCGAGTTAGCTATGCGGGCAAAGCATCTATCTACAACTGCAAAGCTTAAACATCCATGGGATTACTTGCATGATGAAATTGGCTACAATTACCGAATGCCAAATATTAATGCGGCTTTAGGATGTGCTCAGATGGAATTGTTACCAGAAATGATCAAATCTCAAAGACTCTTATACAAGAAATATAACTCTGCATTTAAAAATATTAAAGAGGTATCGGTTTTTAAAGAACCTAATGGATCTAATAGCAATTATTGGCTTCAAACTCTTATACTTGATAAGCCAGATATGAGCATGCGGGATAAAATATTAAAACTTACTAATGATAATGGCATTATGACAAGGCCTGCATGGAAGCTTATGCCAGAATTACCTGCTTTTAAAGGTTGTCCTTCTATGAATATTGATATGGCATTATCACTTTCTAAAAGAATTATTAATATTCCAAGCAGTCCATTTTTAATTGAGAAGTAAATTGAATAAAAAGGAAATAATAATTATTGGCGCTGGTGGACATGCTAAATCATGTATTGATGTTATTGAGCAGGAGGGTAAATACGATATTGTTGGATTAATAGGAGTTGAGAATGAAGAAGAAAAAGAAATTCTAAACTATAAGGTCATTGGATTAGATTCGTCCCTTAATGAATTATCTAAAGAATACAAATATGCTTTTAATGCAATAGGTCAAATTAAAACACCGCAATTAAGAATATCTACTTTTAAAAATTTACAAGAACTTGGATTCAAAACTCCAAGCATAATATCACCAAATTCACAGATATCTCCTCATGCTTCGATTGGATCAGGAACAATAGTAATGCATGGAGTTATCATTAATTCTGACGTGAAGATCGGAAGCAATTGTATTATTAATTCTAATTCTTTGCTGGAACATGATGTTGAAGTTGAAAACAACTGTCATATCTCTACAGGCGCTATTTTAAATGGAAACGTTAAAGTAAAAAATAATTCTTTTATAGGGAGTGGCACTATAATCAAGGAAGGTATTTTAATTGAAGAAAACTGTGTTGTTGGAATGGGGTTATCAATTAAAAAGAATATAAATAAATCTATAATATATTCTGGCGCATAAACTTATGAACAAAAGAACTCTTATAATTGCTGAAGCAGGAGTCAATCATAATGGTGACTTAAACAATGCTAAAAAATTAATTGAAATTGCCTCAACTGCTGGCGCAGATTATGTTAAATTTCAAACCTATAAAGCAGATAGAATAGTTACCAAAAAAGCTATTAAAGCCAGCTATCAAGAATCTCCAAAAACTATAAATGAGACACAATATGAAATGTTGAAACGACTAGAGCTTTCAGAAGAGATGCATTATGAATTAATGAAGCACTGTCAGAAACATAATATAAAGTTTTTATCGACTGGTTTTGATATTGATAGCATAGATTTTCTTAGGTCTTTAAATAATGATTTGTATAAAATTCCTTCGGGTGAAATTAATAATCTGCCATATATAAAATATATAGGAGGCCTTAAAAAAAACGTAATAATGTCAACTGGTATGTCTGAAATTGATGAAATAGAAACAGCCTTAAATACTCTATTAGATGCTGGTACCAAAAAGAAAAATATAACAATCTTACACTGCACCTCACAATATCCAGCTCCTATTAATGAGCTGAACTTGAATGCTATGGTAACAATTAAAAACAAATTTGATATATCTGTTGGGTATTCTGATCATTCAATGGGTATAGAAATTCCTTGTGCAGCAGTTGCCCTAGGTGCAACAGTTATAGAAAAGCACTTTACTATAAATAGAAATATGGAGGGGCCTGACCATAAAGCAAGCATGGAGCCAAATGAATTAAGTTTAATGGTAAAAAGTATTCGAAATATTGAAAGTGCATTAGGAGATGGAATAAAAAAACCCACATTAAGTGAAATAAAAAATAAAATTATTGCTAGAAAATCTATTGTTGCCTCAAAAAAAATCAAAGAAGGTGAAAAATTTACAAAAGATAATATCAGCCTAATGAGGCCTGGAGATGGTTTGTCTCCAACAAATTGGGAATTAGTAATAGGAAAAAATGCTAGCAGAGACTTTGAAGCGGAAGAGCAAATAGAAATATGAAAAAAATTTGTGTTGTTACTGGGTCAAGAGCTGAATATGGACTTTTAAAATGGTTAATGAAAGACATAGAATCAGACGAACAATTACAACTCCAGACAATTGTAACTGGATCACACTTATCATCTGCATATGGATCAACATTTAAAGAAATAGAATCTGATGGATTTAAGATTGACAAAAAAATTAAGATTTTAGATGGTGATGATGACGAAATAGATACTGCAAGATCTTTGGGAAATGCAATCACTTATCACGCAAAAGCAATTAATGACCTAAGACCTGATTTGTTATTAGTTCTTGGAGACAGATATGAGATATTTGGTGCTGTATCATCAGCATTAATTTGCAGAATACCTGTGATTCATGTTCATGGAGGAGAAACTACTGAGGGAGCATACGACGAAGCAATAAGACATTCTATTACCAAAATGTCTCATATTCATTTCGTAGCCACTGATGATTATAGAAAAAGAGTTATTCAATTAGGAGAGCATCCAGATAGAGTATATAAAGTTGGTGGGTTGGGGTTGGATTCTATAGATAATTTAAAATTATTAAATCGTCAAGATCTTGAAAAAGAACTTAAGCTGTCCTTTGCAAAAAAAAATTTATTAGTCACATTTCATCCAGTCACCCTCGATATTGGGGCTGCCAAGCATCAAACTTTAGAGTTATTAAAAGCGCTTAATGCACTCAAAGATACTAATATAATTTTTACAATGCCTAACGCAGATACCGATGGAATTAAGATCTATGAAATTTTAAAAAATTATGAAAAAGAGAATAAAAATATGAAAGTTTTTAAATCACTAGGACAGCAAAAATATTTTTCTTGTATTGCAAATGTTGATGGAGTTGTTGGAAATTCATCAAGTGGCATTATTGAGGTACCTAGTTTTAAAAAAGGAACTATAAATATTGGTGACAGACAAAAAGGCAGAACTCAGGCAAGTAGTATAATTAATTGTGAGCCAAATTCAGAAAGTATATTAAGCTCAATAAATCATTTATATTCAAGCAAGTTTAAAGAAATTGTAAAAAATACAACCAATCCATATGGCAAAGGTGGAGCAAGCAAAAAAATTATAAGTATAATTAAAACAATACCTTTAGATGGAATTTTAAAGAAGACTTTTTACAACTTAGATAATTAGATTATGAAAGAAAATAAAAACAACTGGAAAAATATAGTCTTATCAGAAAAATCCTCAATCAGTGATGCGGTTAAAAATTTGGAGGATACACAAGCAAGAATTGTAGCTGTCGAGGGCAAGTCAAAAAAATTTATAGGCATAGTTTGTGATGGCGATATTCGTCGGGGTTTACTTAAAGGCATTGACCTTAATAGTAGCATTATGAAAGTCGTTCAAAAAAAACCATTAGTAGTACCTCCTGAAATGAGTGCAACAATGGTAAAAGACATGATGGCCATTAACAATATTCATCAGATTCCAGTAATAAACAAGAATGAAAAATTAGTCGGGCTTCACTTATGGGATGATCTTTTTGTTTCAAAATCCAGAGATAATATAATGATAATTATGGCTGGAGGAAGGGGAACTCGAATGGAGTCCAAGACTGATGAGTGCCCAAAACCCATGCTCAGAGTATCTGGCAAACCAATGTTGGAACACATTATTGAAAGTGCTAAAAAAGATGGATTTATTAACTTTATTATTTCAATAAATTATTTAGGCTCAGTAATTAAAAATTATTTCAAAGATGGAAAGCAACTTGGAGTAAACATTAAATATATTTCGGAGGATTCTCCACTAGGTACTGCGGGTGCACTAAGCCTAATAAAAAATATTCCTAAAAAACCTTTCATAGTTACAAATGGTGATGTTATTACTGAAGTTCGATATGGAGAAATGCTTGAATATCATATAAAGAAGAATGCTGAAGCAACTATGGCAGTTAGGCCTCATGAGTGGCAAAATCCATTTGGAGTTATAGAGCTTAATGGCAATGAAATTTTATCATGCAATGAAAAGCCTATAGTAAAAAGCAATATTAATGCTGGAGTATATGTACTAAATCCTTCTGCTTTAAAAATCTTAAGAAAAAATATTTACTGTGATATGCCATCCTTATTTATAAAATTAAAAGAAAAGGGAAAAGACATAATAGCTTATCCTATTCATGAACCTTGGCTTGATGTAGGAAAGCCAGATGACTTAATGACTGCGAATAAAATAAAATGACCTTTTTTTATATAGAGCATCGTCTTGTCTAAAAAAGAATATAAAAAAATCAGCAGAGTGTTAATAGTTGGCTATGGAAGTATTGGCACAAAGCATGCTTCTGTGGCTAAAGAAATTCTTCCTCACGCAAAAATAAAATTTCTTAGACAAAGCAAATCAAATAATATTAAAGATCCAAGTCATGAATTCATAAAAGATATAAATGAAGTCAACAAATTTAAACCCGACATCGCAATCATTGCAAATCCAGCAACATTTCATATTGAAGTTGCACAAGACTTAGCAGAACGCGGCATACATATGATCATAGAGAAGCCTTTATCAGTTTCAAGAACTGGAATAAAAAAACTAGAAAGTATTGTTGTGAAAAATAATATAGTTGCTTTAATAGGTTACAACTTAAGATTTTCTGAATCACTAGAATTTTTAAATCAACAAATAAATGATGGATTTATTGGAAAGATATTGTCAGTTAGATGCGAAACTGGCCAGTATCTTCCAACATGGCGACCAGATACTAATTATATTGATAGCGTTTCTGCAAAATCTAAACTTGGTGGAGGAGTGCTTCTAGAATTAAGTCATGAATTAGATTATTTGAGATGGATTTTTGGTGATATTGATTGGGTTATTTCGGCGCTATTAAGGCAGAGCAATCTAGAGATTGATGTTGAGGACAGCGCTCATATAATTATGGGATTTAAAAAAGAAGTTAATAATTCTAATTTAGTGGCATCTATCAATTTAGATTTTATAAGACAAGATAAAAAAAGGTTGTTGACAGTAATCGGAGAAGAAGGAACATTGTTATGGGATGGGGTTGCAAACAATGTTCTATTCGTAAGCAAGAGTGGTGAAGAGCCAAATGAAATATTCAAGGAAAAGGCTTCTGGCAATGACTCATATTTCAGAGAATGGACACATTTCCTAGATTCTATTCTTGAAAACAAACCGACAAATATTACTATTAATGATGGAATGCAGGTAATGGAGATCATTGAAGCTATTAGAAAATCTTCTAAAACTGATAAAAAAGAGTATATTTAATATATAGGATTATTACTTGTAAATGAAAACAGTTGCTTTTATATTTGCTAGGGGCGGTTCCAAAGGGATACCAAACAAAAATCTACATTTATTTGGAGGAAAGCCCTTGATTGCATGGTCAATTGAACAAGCTCTAGCTATTAAAGAGATTGATAGATTGATTGTTTCAACTGATTCAGAAGATATAAAAAAAGTAGCACTAGAATACGGAGCCGAGGTTCCATTCATAAGACCAAAAGAATTGTCACAAGACAATAGTCCTGAATGGCTAGCATGGCAACATGCTTTGAAGTATTTAATTGAAGATCTGAATTATAATCCTGACATAATGGTGTCTATTCCAACAACTTCCCCTTTAAGATCAACCAAGGACATCATAAGATGTATCGAACTCTATCAAAAAGGTGAATCTGACATTATAGTAACAATCTCAGAAACAGACAGAAGCCCATATTTCAATATGGTTCACATAGATGATGACAAAACCTTAAGATTAGTAAGTCCGCCATTAAAAACAATTTTTAATCGACAAAATGCACCTGAAGTTTTTAATATTACAACAGTATGTTACGTTTCTAGCCCTGATTTTATTCTAAATAATAACTCTTTATTTGAAGGTAAAGTTAGAGCAATTCAGGTACCATTTGAGCGATCCATAGATATTGATAACATATTTGACTTAAAATTTGCAGAAAGTATTCTTAAACAACTTAATAATGAATAATTACTTTAAAAATATGTTTGACCTAAATGGTAAAGTTGCTGTTATAACTGGAGCAGCTGGCATTCTTGGTCGCAAGTTCTGCCAAGGCCTGGCAGAACACGGCGCTGATCTTGCCTTAATAGATCTTAATCAATCGGACTTAGATGATCTATCAGAACAATTAAGCAAAAGCTATAACATTAACGCAAAAGGTTACCAATGTGATGTTTCAGACCAAGACTCAGTAATTAGAATGGTAAAAGATGTTAGTAAAGATTTTAAAAAAATAAATATACTTTTAAATAATGCTGCAAGCAAATCAGATGATCTTGATAAATTTTTTGCTCCCTATGAAAAATATACTATTGATGAATGGCAAAAAATTATGAGTGTAAATATTGATGGTATGTTTCTAGTATCAAAAGAAATTGGCAAACAAATGTTAAAACAAAAAACAGGTGGAAGTATCATTCAGACCTCATCAATATATGGAGAAATGGCGCCAGATAATTCTATATATAAAAATTCTTCTTATTTAGGTCATAAAATAAATACTCCTGCAGTTTATGCTTCTTCAAAAGCAGCTGTAAATGGACTAACAAAATATTTAGCATCATATTGGGGTGAAAAGGGCATTAGAGTCAATTCTATAAGTCCTGGTGGAGTTGAAAGTGGTCAAAATTCTGAATTCATAAAGCGATATTCTTCTCGCATACCAATGAAAAGAATGGCAAAAGATTATGAAATGGTTGGAACAGTTATATACCTAGCATCTGATGCGTCAAGTTATGTTACTGGTCAAAATATATTTATTGATGGCGGACTTAATTGCCTATAAAATCGTAATATTAATTTTAAAATCAACTTCATGTCAAATCCAATTTTAGAGAATATTAACCATCTTATGTGCATCAAGTGCAATTCAAACTCTTGGAAAAATGATGGGAATGTTTTTATTTGTCAGAATTGTGGTAATGATTATCCGGTTAAAAACGAAAAAATTGTTACAGTTGAAAATCATATTGAAGAAGATAATTGGGAATCTGTAAGTGAAGGGTTTAATTTGTTTAAAGGAAATGAAAAATTTACAACTGTTAATATCATAGGCGGACCTAAGATAAGCGACTTAAGGCAAGATTTAAATATTACTGGGCTATCACTGAACTTAGGATCAGGACAAGATAATCATGCTGGATTTTTAAATATGGACTTGGGTCAATATAAACCTGTTCATATTATTGCTGATTTTGTAAAAATACCCCTAGTGAATGAATCCGTTGAATTAATAGTTTCAAATAGTGTTCTTGAACATATTTTTGACTATCAGAAAGTTATAAATGAAGCTTATAGGATTATGAAAAAGGGTGGTTATTTCTATTTATGTGTTCCAAATGCTGCATGCATTAGACATCACAAGATCGACTATCACAGATGGACACAACCAGGATTAAAGAAAATATTTGAAGATAGATTCGAGATTATTGATAGTGGAGCCTGCAGAGGAATAGGTTATGCATTAATAGCATACGTTGAAGCATTGATGTCATACTCGATAAAAAATAAATTCATTCTATACCTATCCAGAATTATTTGGAGATTTATAAGTAAGCCTTTATTTTGGATTAAAAATAGCAAGAGTGAGGACTATCAAGCCTTATCACAGACAATTTATGTTCTTGCTAAAAAGCTATGAAGTTTAATGAGAGTTATACAAAATATTGGAAATCTTCAATTGAAAAATCTATTGATGGAACAACAATTGCAGGCCCAAAGCAAGCAAAAGAAATTCTAGATTTATTACAAATTGGTAAAATAAATTCAATATTAGATCTTGGATGTAGTTTTGGAAGGATGCACGAAGTTCTTTCAAATTTTGGCGAAAATATATATGGCGAAGATGTTGACGAGTATGCTGTAAACAAAGCAAAATCTTATCCATATTATCAGCTTAAAGTTGGTTCTGCTGAGGAAACAGGATTTGCAAAAGATTTATTTGATCTTGTATTTTGTTGGGCTGTTTTTGATGTTGTAAATCATCAAAAGGGTTTTTATGAAATAAACCGTATTTTAAAATCTGGAGGACAAATTCTGTTAACTGGTAAGAATGACCTATACTATTCTGATGATGAACTAGCATTTAAAGCTGAAAAGAATGCTTATTTAAAGAATTTCCCTAATCATTTTACAGACCTCAGAGCAGTAATAAAAAATATTGATACTCTTGGTTTTAAACTTGAAAGAATTTTATTATTTCCTCATAGAGGAAGTCTTGGCTTGCTTGAATACACAGATTTCGAAATAGGATCAGATAAAATAATTGAAAGTTATGAATATTTAATATTATGTTCAAAAACTCACCAACCTGATTTTAAAGATATAGCAAGAATAACCCTTGATAGCAGATTTTCGAAAACAGCTATAAAAAAATCCAAAGAATCTGGCTTTAACAATGTTGAAGATTATTTCAACTCAATGGTATAAGTTAAATGGGCAACGAAAAAATTCTTTATATAGTTCATTGTATTGATACAGAAGGCCCATTAACTGAAACATTGGAAGCAACTTTTGAAAGGCTATATTCTATTTTTAATATTAAAATGGATCCCACCAAAGAGAATCTTGAACTATTGCAAAATAAACAAATTAAATTGGGAGGACAAGAAGAAGAAATATCAAAATGTTTTTCACCAGAACTACTTAAATACAATTCGAGCTGGAATGATATCGATGAGATGCTTGATGAAATTATGTCAAATGATTTTAGAAAGAAATTGATTGATGATTTTAATGGAGGGTGGATATATTCATGGCATTGTATGGACCATGTTGGATATTCCATTAACCCTAGACATAAAGATTTAGGCTATGGAAAAGTTTTCAACTTTTATAAAAATAAAATTAAAGAACTTGGTTGTATTAATGATGAGATAAATTGGCATTTTCATCCCTTATCTTTGTTTAAGAATCCTACAAATTGTGCAACCAGTTACGCAAATAATTACGAACTTCTTCATAATATAATTTGCAGACGAATAATAGACAATGGATGGTTCCCATCAGTAAACAGACCTGGATTCCATTCCGAAAGACCTGACTCGCATTTATTTTTAGAGCAGTGGATTCCTTTTGATTATGCCAATCAGTTTTGTGAAGAAGATGTTGATCAGCCAGATCTTTCCTCAGGGAGATTTGGTGATTGGCGAAGAGCACCAAAATCATGGAGAGGTTATCATCCTGCTCATAATGATTATCAATCTGAAGGTTCTTGCAATAGAAAGATTTTTAGATGCCTTAATGTAGGAACTCGTATACGTTCTTTACAAAATTCTCATATATATGAGGCATTCAGTGAGGCTGAGGAATATGGATCAGCAATCATGGCATTTGCAAATCATGATTACAGAGACATGCGTCCTGACATATTAAGTGTTATGAAAATGGTAGGCGATATAAGGAAGGATTATCCAAATGTTAAAATTAAATATGCTGGCGCTGAAGAGGCTGCAAGAGCAATATCAAATCATGATGAGACTGAAGACATAGAACTATCAGTTGAAGTTATAAAAAATAAAATTATTACAGAGGTTAAATCTGGTAATATTTTTGGTTCTCAACCATTTTTAGCTCTAAAGTCAAAAGATGGAAATTATTATCATGATAATTTTGATGTTATTGAAAATAATAAAAAATGGGCTTATGTTCTAGATGATCATACAATTAGCATTAATGAATTGGATTGTATTGGTATTGGTTCTGCCGGAAAGCATGGGAAATATAGCGTTAAAACTAAAAAATTATAAAAATTCATATATTGAACATAAACCAATATTCTCATGATAAAAAAACTTTTTAATAGCCCTAAATTTAACAAAATTCTTTTCAACCTCAATAAATCTTCTTTCAATAAAAATTCTAAGTTTGATAATCTTCATAATGGTCAGACTTGCTATATATTTGGTAATGGTGAATCTCTTAAAAGTGTTGATTTTTCTTGTTTTAATGATCGAACATCAATTGGATCCAACAGTTTATTTTTTCATAATGATTTTAAAGAACTTAATTGTTTGTATTATCAAATACCACCAGCATTGTTTTTTCTACCATACTTTAAGTATTATAATCGTCTTCAATACAATCCTGTTTCAAATGCTTACAAAAAAAAGATTCACGAACTAACACGAACTAATTTCTTTACTAGCATTTATAACAGGCCGTTTGTCTACGGTAAAAATATTTTCTACGAACATCATTTTGGCAACCGTATTCCTAATATTAATCATTGTAATCTTACTCGTTCTTTTTCATTTATGGCCTCTGCAACAGACGCAATGATTGGTATGGCAATATATATGGGTTTTAAGGAAGCAATATTGGTTGGAGTTGATTACACATTTGAAAATAGCGTTAGCCAACATTTTTTTGAAAAAGGTAAGGGCGCTTATAAGAATGAATCAAAATATAAAGAAGCTTTTTTTAATAAAGTACAACAACATATCAATTTGAAAACTGTCACCCTTGATGGAATTAATAGTGATTGTTTAGATTCAATAAACTATAAAGAATATACTGGTAAAGATGAAGAATATAAAGAGAATAATGAAATCGTAAATGAAAAGTATTTGAATATACTTAATTCGCTAGGATTTTATAATATATAGTTGATATAAATATGAGAAAAGAAAATTCATTTGTAGGCGATATTCTTACTCTTTCATCGGCTCCAATAGTTTCACAAATACTCGGCATTCTGGTTACTCCGATTATTACAAGAATGTTTGCTCCTGAAGCATTTGGGCTAGCTACAATTTTTGGTTCGATTGTTATGATTCCAGCTGCACTTGCTACCATGGGATATAGCGCAGCAATTATTTTGCCAAAAAGTGATTCAGAAGCAAAAAGAATTTTATTGATTTGCTTTATTTCGTCTATTTTAATAAGTCTTGGAACATTTTTTATAATCTTATTTTCAAAAAATTATATCGCTGAAGCATTAAATTCTCCTGATTTATTGAAATATTTATGGCTTATGCCCTTCTTTGTTTTTTTGCATGGCACATATATGACTTTAAGATTTTGGAAAACTCGCAATATGAATTTTAAAAATATTACAGCCTCAAGGATAAGTGAAATTTTGACTAAAAAAGGATACCAAATATCTGCTGGTTTTTCAGGGTTTACAGGATCAGGCAGCCTAATATATTCGGATTTATTTAGCGGAATTTTAAAGGTTCTTATTTTAACAAAGGGGCTTACTAGTGATATTTTTGACTTACCAAAAAATGCTTACAAAAAATTAATAAACTCAGCTTTAACCTACAAAAAATTCCCTCAATTTAGTGTATGGTCAGATCTATTAAGCAGATTGCCAGCTGTAATAATTTCTATTTTTATAATTAAATACTTTGGACAAGATGTGCTTGGTAATTATGGACTAAGCTTAATGATTCTTTCGATACCATCAGTAATATTCTCAAGCGCAATAGTTGAAGCATTTAGTCCAAGGGTAGCTATGGCAAAATATGAAAATCACCATACTGAGTTATTAGAAAATTTACTAATAAAAGTTTTTTCTATCATTATTTTCCCTTTTATACTTTTAACTATATATATTGATGAGCTTTTACCATTTGTATTTAGTTCTGAATGGGCAATTGCTGGAGTAATAACACAAATCTTGGCCTTAAAAATCTTTTTTGAGATTCTTATGAACCCAATTCTAGCTGTTATTGACGTAATTAATAAACAGGAACTTCATCTTATAAGAATGTCATTATCAGTAATAATTTCATTGTGCGCATGGTTTATTGCTATTTATTTAAATAATCTTTATGCGGTATTATGGTTTCTAGTAATAATGGAGAGCTTGGTTATGCTTTCTGTTTCTATTTATGTCCTAAAATTTTTACAATTTAATTTTTCAAAAAATCTTTTATACGTCTTTAAGTGTATTTCTATATGTTCTCTTCTAGCTTTACCATTAATACTAATGGAGATATTTCTATCTTTAAGCATATCGCAAATTTTTTTAGTTATTTTAATAAGCTTATTTCTTTACTTAACATTTTTATTCTTTTCAGATGAAGAAATTAGTCAATTTATAAAAAACTTCCTTACCTAAACAAAAATTATGGAAAATAACCTTAAAAGATTGGCGATAGGAACTGCACAATTTGGAATGTCATATGGAATTGCAAATAAAAATGGTCAGGTTAAATTTAATGAAGCTGAAAAGATATTAAATCTAGCCATCAAAAAAGGCATTTCAACAATTGATACTGCAAAAGTTTATGGAGATAGCGAAAAAGAATTAGGTAAGCTAAATGTCACGCAGTTCGATGTTATAACAAAATTGCCTGAGATACCTAAAAGGTTGGAAAATGTTGAAAAATGGTTGAATCATAACTTTGAAGATTCTTTAAGCAATCTTGAGGTAGAAAAAATTGATGGTTTATTATTTCATAATACAAATGATTTACTATCAAGCAATGGCCAAGAGATTTATAAGAAACTTTTAAAATTTAAAGAAAGTGAAAGAATAAAAAAAATAGGTATTTCAATATACTCTCCCGAAATATTGGAATACATTACATCAAAATATGATTTTGATATCGTCCAGGCTCCATTTAATATCATCGATCAGAGATTATTAAAAAGTGGATGGTTAAAAAAATTGAAAGATAGTGGAACTGAAGTTCATATCCGTTCCATTTTTTTACAAGGATTGTTATTAATGTCTTTAAAGGATGTTCCTGATAAATTTAGTAACTGGAATCACCTGTTCCATTCTTGGTCAAGCTGGCTTAAAAGTAATAATATATCTGCGCTTGAAACATGCCTTTCTTTTTCTATGTCGTTTCCAGAAATAGATAAGGTTATAATCGGAGTAGACAGTTATAAACAATTCTTAATGATAATTGATTCTTTAAAAAATTATACTCAAACAGATTTTCCTTTATTTGAATGTGATGATGATAATCTCTTAAATCCCTCCAACTGGAAAGACTTATGAAGGTTGTAGCAATAGTTCAAGCAAGAATGGGATCAACTCGGCTTCCAAACAAAGTCATGAAATCGATATGCGACATACCAATGATAGAGGTATTACTAAAAAGACTCTCAGCCTCCAAAGAACTTAATGAAATTATAGTTGCAACATCATCTAATGATGTCAATCAACCATTAATCAATCACGTTGAAAAATTGGGCTATATATGTTCACAAGGGAGTGAAAATAATGTCTTAAATCGTTATTTTAAAACTGCTGAAAATTATTCTGCTGAAGTTATTGTTCGTATAACTGGAGATTGCCCTCTAGTGGATCCTGATTTGGTAGATAATGCTATTAATAAATTTAAATCTTTAAATGTAGATTACCTTTGCAATAACTACCCTCCAACTTACCCAGATGGATTGGATATTGAAGTCTGCTCATTTAAAGCTTTAAAACAAGCTAATGATGAAGCTTCCAGCTCCTTTGATAAAGAGCACGTAACTTCATATATAAGAAATGAAGATAAATTTACGACTTTCGTATATAAAAATAAAGAAGATTTATCCAAACATAGATGGACCGTTGACGAAAGCGCCGATTTTGAACTTGTTCAAAATATTTTTCAATATTTTCATCCTCGCATTGATTTCTCATGGCAAGAAGTGATTAAATTACATTCTGAAAAACCTGAATTGTTTGAAATAAACAAATATATACAAAGAAATGAAGGAGCTTTAATGGGTAAAGGCCAAAAATTATGGAAGAGAGCAAAAGGAATAATACCTGGTGGGAATATGCTCCTTTCAAAAAGATCGGAAATGTTTTTACCTGACCAATGGCCATCATATTTTATTAAATCTAGCGGATGTAATGTTTGGGATCTAGATAATAATAAATTTATTGATATGTCTATAATGGGTATTGGAACAAATATTCTAGGATACGGACATCCTTTGGTAGATGAGGCGGTCAAAAAAACAGTTTCAAATGGAAATATGTCAACTCTTAATTGTCCAGAGGAAGTTTATTTAGCAGAGAAGTTGGTTGAACTTCACCCTTGGGCAGATATGGTCAAATATGCAAGATCAGGCGGTGAAGCAAATGCAATCGCAATTAGAATAGCCAGGGCCGCATCAGGAAGAGATAATGTTGCAGTATGTGGTTATCATGGATGGCACGATTGGTATCTTTCCGTAAATTTAGGCAGTAGCGATAATCTCCAAGATCATTTATTACCAGGATTAGATCCAAACGGCGTCCCACAAAGTCTAGAAAATACTGTATTTCCTTTTAAATATAATGATTTTGAAGAGCTTAAGAATCTTGTAAATTCAAAAGATATAGGTGTTATAAAGATGGAGGTCTCAAGAGGTACTGAACCTAAAAATGATTTTCTTAAAAAAGTTCGTAAACTTGCAGATGCCAATAATATTGTTTTAATTTTTGATGAATGTACTTCAGGATTTAGAGAGACTTTTGGTGGACTTCACAAAAAATATAATGTTGAACCTGATATGGCAATGTTTGGTAAAGCTCTAGGAAATGGCTATGCAATTACAGCAACAATAGGAAAGAAAGAAATTATGGAGGCAGCTCAAACTACTTTTATAAGCAGTACTTTTTGGACTGAACGCATAGGTCCATCGGCTGCTATAGCAACTCTTAGAGTTATGGAAGAAATAAAATCCTGGGAAATAATTACAAAAACAGGAATTTCTATCAAAGAAGGTTGGCAAGCATTAGCAGATAGCCATAATGTAAATATTGAACAATATGGCATACCAGCTTTAGCAGGCTTTACAATTAAAAGTGAAAACGCCCTTATTTATAAAACATTAATAACACAAGAAATGTTAAAGAATGGATACTTAGCATCTAATACTGTATATGCTTGCACCGAGCATACTCCAAAAATTTTAGATAATTTTTTTAATACTCTTGATCCAATTATGAAATTAATAAGTGATTGTGAAAATGGTAAAGATGTTAGTGAGCTTTTAGATGGTCCAATATGCCATGATGGATTTAAAAGATTAACATAATGAGTACAGTACTAGTAACTGGTGCAACTGGCTTATTGGGTTCAAGCTTAGTTCCTTATCTTAAAGAAAATGGCTATAACGTAAAAACACATGGCTTTTCATGTAACGCAGATTTTATGCTCGATCTTTCGGATGAAGCAAAAGCTACAAATATGCTTGATCATTTAGAACCTGACTTTATTATTAATCTTGTTAGTATGACTAGCGTAGAGGATTGCGAAAATCAGATTAATCTAGCTTATTTAACAAATACAAAATCTGTGCAGAATATTGCTAATTGGTTAAAAAATTCAAACAAAAGATGTCATTTAATTCATATATCTACAGATCATGTCTATGATGGCGATGGAATAAATTTAAATTCAGAAAATGACATAAAAATTACTAACAATTATGCGTTTTCAAAATATGCTGGAGAATTGGTGCTTAGTGATAACCCGTGCACAATATTAAGAACAAATTTTGTTGGTAAAAGCCTGGTAAACCATCGCGAAAGTTTGACTGATTGGGTTTTTGATAATTCAAAATCTAAAACAAACGTTGCTGTTCTAACCGATGTTTATTTTAACCCTTTATCAATAAAACACTTATGTGAAATGTTAAATCTTGTTATTAAAAGAAAACCAATGGGTTGTTTTAATTTGGGATCTCATAATGGAATGAGTAAAGCAGATTTCGATATTGCTTTCGCAGATACTTTGGGACTATCAACAAAAAACATGAAAAAAATTTCAATTAGTGAAGCTACTTTTTTTAAGGCATGTAGGCCGAAAGATATGAGGATGGATATTTCTAAGTTTGAGAAAGAGCTTGATATAAAATTACCAAGCTTAACTGATATAATTAAGGAAGTGGCAGGTGAATATGAACAATAAATCAAATCCTACAATTGAGATATTAGATAAAAAAATAGGTTTTGATTATCCTGCATATTTTATAGCTGATATTGCTGCTAATCATGATGGAGATTTGGGTCGAGCCAAAGATTTAATTTATTTGTGTGCTGAAGCAGGCGCTGATGCTGCAAAATTTCAACACTTTCAGGCGGAATCTATTGTCAGTGATCTAGGATTTAAAAGTATGGGGGGCCAGCAATCGCATCAATCTAGTTGGAAAAAATCTGTATTTGAGGTCTATAAAGATGCTAGTGTTAGTTTTGATTGGACTGAGACGCTAGTTGATACATGTAAAGATGCTGGTATTGCTTTTTTTACAAGCCCATATTCTATAGATATTGTAGATTATATTGATCAATATGTTCCTGCATATAAAATTGGTTCTGGTGACATAACTTGGACTGAGATGGTGGAGCATATTGCTTCAAAAAATAAACCTTACATCTTGGCTACAGGAGCTTCTTCAATGGACGATGTCCACAGAGCAGTAAAATCTGGTTTGAACTTAAATCAAAGTCTGTGTCTAATGCAATGCAATACCAATTATACGGCCAGTCTTGAAAACTTTAAGTTTATTCAATTGAATGTTTTAAAAGTTTATAGAGACATGTTTCCTGATTTGGTATTAGGTTTGAGTGATCATACGCCAGGACACTCAACAGTTCTAGGAGCTGTTACATTAGGAGCAAGAATGATAGAAAAACACTTTACGGATGATATACATAGGATTGGACCAGATCATAAATTTTCAATGGATCCCAAAACTTGGCGAGATATGGTTGATAGAACAAGAGAACTTGAAAATGCTTTAGGTTGTGGCACAAAAAAAGTCGAAGATAATGAAAAAGAAACTGTTGTAATCCAGCGTCGTGCAATTCGAGCTGCAGTCGATATATATGCTGGGACGATTATAGAGCAAAAACATTTAAACGTTTTGCGTCCATGCCCTCATGATGGATTACCTCCTTATCATATGGATGAATTGATAGGTAAAAAAATTCATCTGAATATAAAAAAAGGGGATCATATTAAGTGGACGGATGTAAAGTAGCAATCGTTGTACCGGCCTATAACGAAGCTTCAACTATTTCAAATATCGTTAAAACTGTTCGCGATTATGGAACACCAATTGTTGTGGATGATGGATCTATTGATAATACAGGTTTTTTAGCTAAAGAGTCTGGTGCTGTTCTTGTTTCTCACACAAGAAATATGGGCTATGAAGAAGCTTTAAATTCAGGTTTTAAAAAAGCAGATGAATTAGATGTAAATTTTATTATCACGATTGATGCAGATGGTCAGCATAACCCAATCTTAATTAAAAAATTTATTGATTGTTTTTCTACAAATTGTGATGTTGTGATTGGTGTTAGAAGCAAACGCCAACGCTTTGCAGAACATCTTTTTGCATGGTACACAAATTATTTTTTTGGAATAAAAGATCCTTTATGTGGCATGAAGGCATACAAGACATCTTTCTACAGAACTAGAGGTATTTTTGATTCTTTTCGATCTGTTGGAACTGAATTAGCTATATTTGCAGCCAGAAATGGATATAAGATAAATCAAATTGAGTTTGAAGTTAAAGATCGCGATGGTAAATCTAAATTTGGTGATATTATTTCGGGAAATTATAAAATCATTCGAGCTATGATTTATACAATGACTTATGCCAAATAAATCCTCAATTCTAATGAAAAAAACAAAAATATTTGCTGTTGTTGAGGCTCGTATGACGTCTTCTCGCCTTCCTGGGAAAGTCCTTCTAGAGGCAGGAGGTAAGCCCTTGTTAGAACACCTAATATCAAGACTTAAATCGGTTGAATCGTTAACAGGTATAGTTTTAGCAACAACCATTAACGACGATGATGATATTCTAGAAGAGTTTGCGCTAAAAAATGAAATTGAGGTATATAGAGGCAGTGAAGATGACGTAATGATAAGGGTTATTGAAGCAGCAGAATCAGTAAATGCAGATATTGTTGTTGAAATTACTGGTGATTGTCCAATTATTGACCCTCAACTTGTTGAGCAAACAATAAAAGTATTTGAAGCAAATGACGCTGATTATGTAAGCAATAATAATATTAAAAGCTATCCAGACGGGATGGATACTCAAGTATTTTGGCTTGATGTCCTAAAAAAGTCTGCATCTATAACTAATAACAAGCTTGATCATGAGCATGTAACACTTCATATAAGACAAAATCCACAACTATTTTCTCAACTTAATTTAATAGCTCCTCCAGAAATATGTTGGCCTGAACTTGGTCTAACACTTGATGAGCAAGATGATTATATTTTGCTTAAAAAAATAATTGAATCACTTGGCCATCAAAATCAATTATTTAGTTGTTTAGATGTTGTTAATTTTCTCAAGAAGAATCCTGACTTGGTATCTCTAAATGATGCGGTAGTCAGAAAGGGCGATACATGATGATAGTTTTAATATGATTACTATTGTAAGTCATGATAGCGGTGGAGCTGAAATATTGAGTAGTTGGCTTTGCCATGAAAAACCAAAGTATCAGCTTGTAGTTCAAGGTCCTGCAATACCTATCTTTGAGCGTAAGTTAGGAAATTTAGAAATTCTTAATCTCGAAGACGCCATAAGCTCATGCGATTGGGTTTTGTGTGGCAGTAGTTGGCAATCTGATTTAGAAAAAAAAGCATTACTCCTAGCCAAGAAAAAAAATAAAAAAGCAATTACATTTTTAGATCATTGGGTTAATTATCAAGAAAGATTTAATTTTAAGAACAGCTTCATTTATCCTAATGAAATATGGGTTGGAGATTCGATTGCTCATAGAATTGCAGAGGAAATATTTTCAAAAATTCCTATAAAACTTAAATCAAATCCTTACTTTAAAGATATTATTTTAGACTTAAAAAATATAGAACCTAGAAAGTCGAATGAATTACATCAATCCGTATTATATGTTTGTGAGCCTATGACAGAACATGCGTTGACACAATATGGAGATAGATTATATTACGGATATACAGAAGAAGATGCATTAAAATTTTTTCTTGAAAATTTGAAATATTTAAATATTAAAATAGAAAAAATAAAAATTCGTCCTCACCCATCTGAAAACAAAAAAAAATATGAATGGGCAAAAGATTTCAGCGATTTAGTTGTAGAGACAGACAGTAATAAAACACTAATTCAACAGATACAAGAAAATGATATAGTCGTTGGATGCGAGTCTATGGCGATGGTAATTGGACTAATAGCAAAAAAACAAGTATTTAGCTGTATACCATTTGGCGGCAAGCAATGTGGACTTCCTCATGATGAAATTATACATTTACAAAATATTATAGAAAATTGAAGAGGTCAAAATGACACCATATAAATGTATTATCATTGGGCTTGGGCAAATAGGCATGGGATATGATCTAGATTCTAAAAATAATAAGGTATATACACATGCAAAAGCTTTTACAGAAAACCAAGACTTTGAACTAATAGCAGGGGTCGATTTATCAAAGACAAAACGAGATCTTTTTAAAAAGAAATATAAGTTAAATGCATACTCTGAAATTGAAACTGCGATGGCTAATAATAAAGCTGATGTAATAATCATCGCTTCCCCAACAGAAAATCATTACTCAATACTTAAACAAGTATTTAATTGCTACTCGCCAAAGGCAATACTATGTGAAAAACCATTAGCCTATAACATTAATGATGCTGAAGAAATAGTAAATTTATGTAATAAATATAGCGTAAAACTTTTTGTAAACTATATGCGAAGATCTGATCCTGGGGTAATAGAAATTAAAAAAAGAATAGAATCCAATAAGATATTAACTCCAGTAAAAGGATTTGCGTGGTATTCAAAAGGATTTCTTCATAATGGGTCACATTTTTTTAATTTACTTGAATTTTGGCTGGGACCATATGTACAATCAAATTTATTAACAAGTGGCCGAAAATTAAACAATATTGATTCAGAACCGGATGTGGAAGTAAATTTTGAAAAAGGAAAAGTAATTTTTATGTCAGCACGAGAAGAAGCTTTCTCACACTATACTATTGAACTGATAAGTCAGTCAGGCCGATTACGATATGATTATGGCGGTCAATATATAACATGGAACTCTGTTCAAATCGATCCTGACATTCCTAATTATCAAATCTTAAAAGAAAAACCAGAAATTCTTCATAATGATATGGATCACTATCAACTCAATGTTACTATTGAATTAAAAAAAGCTTTAGAAAAAAAACCTACTGAGATATGTACAGGCATAGAATCTTTAAATACTCTGATCGCTATGCAAGAAATAATCAAACAGAAAGAAAAATGAATAATACAGAAAAATTAGCAATACATGGTGGCGCGAAAACAATTACAAAATCCTTCAAGCATTATAATTCAATAGGTCAAGAAGAGATCGATGCTGCGAAATCCGTTGTAGAGACAGGTGTTTTATCAAAATTTCTAGGTTGTTGGGATCCAGATTTTTATGGTGGTCCAAAAGTACAAGAGTTTGAACTTGCATGTAAAGAATACTTTGGAGTAAAACATGCTGTCACAGTTAACTCATGGACGTCAGGATTAATTGCAGCAATTGGTGCGATTGGAATAGAGCCTGGAGATGAAATAATAGTATCCCCATGGACAATGTGTGCAAGTGCAACAGCTATATTGCATTGGAATGCTATACCGGTATTTGCTGATATCGAAGGCGAAACATTTAATATAGATCCAAAGTCTGTTGAAAAAAATATAACACCATATACAAAAGCAATAATGGCCGTAGATATTTTTGGTCAATCCTGTGATATCGATGAATTAATGATTATTGCAAAACGCCATAATCTTAAAGTTATTACTGATACGGCTCAAGCCCCGGGTGCTTTTAATAAAGGTCGCTTCACTGGAACGCTATCTCATGTTGGTGGGTTTAGCTTAAATTATCATAAGCACATTCATACAGGAGAGGGAGGAATTGTTGTGACAAATGATGATGATATTTTTGAAAGAGTGCAACTTATTCGTAACCATGCAGAAGCTGTAGTAGAGGGCAAAGGGGTTACGAATTTATCAAATATGGTCGGACATAATTTTAGACTAGGAGAAATAGAATCAGCAATTGGAATTGAACAACTTAAAAAGCTTAAAGGTTTTGTTAAGGGAAGGCAATATGCAGCTGAGCTAATTACAAAAGGTTTGACTGAGCTAGATGGCTTAAGCTGTCCTATTGTAAAACCTAACTGTACTCATGCTTACTATCAATATCCAATAGTTTTAAATATCAACAAGCTTGGTATTTCAAGGGAAAAAATACATAAAGCTCTTGTAGCAGAAGGCGTATCAGGTCTGGAAGAGGGTTATTGCAATATTCATTTATTGCCTATGTATCAAAAAAAGATTGCCTATGGATCTAGTGGATTCCCTTGGTCATCAGATATTTGTAAACGCGATGTTAGTTATGAAAAGGGTATTTGTCCTGTTGCTGAAGAGCTTCATGATAAAACTTTTTTAACAATTTCTATGTGCCTTCATGAGTATCATGAGGAAGATATCCATCTACTAATTAAAGCCTTTCATAAAGTTTGGAATAATCTTGATTCATTAAAATAGGTCAAAATATATGTTACTTGTAACTACTTCAATTGAAGAAACATGGGGAAATAATGAAAAAATTTTATTTCTTGGTGAATGGTGCAAACTTTATGAAAGAAAGAGTATTTGGCAAGCAAGAAAGTATGAAACATTAGACGATCCATGGAGTAATCGTGAAAGAAGGTTTTCAGCGTACAAAGTTTCTTCAAATGTATATAAAAAAACCATTCAAATATTAGCGCAAGAATTAAACAACTTTCATGGAGTTAATCATCCAGTAAGATATTGGGAAATTATATGTGAAACTTGGCTAAGGTTATTTATTGACTCAAATTACCATAATTGGGAATGCATCTCAGAGCTTATTGATATTGAAAACAAATTAGAGACTTTTGAGATAAATGATTCGTTTTACGACCATATCCCAACTGATATTGTGGATTTTCAAGCTAGAATCGTATCTGATAAATGGAATCATCATATGATTTCATCAATTATTAAATTAAGACTAAAAGAGATTAGAACAAAAACAATAGACGATCTGAAGCTTCAAGATAAGAAATTGGAGAATCTCAACCCAATGAATCCTGTGCGTAAGATATTATCTTTATTTTATAGAGGATTTGTGGAGAGTGTCAGTAATTTTGGTTATCTATTTAATAATTCAGACTCCATATTTATCTCTAACCCATATTTATCAAAAATTAATATCTTAAAATTAAGGTTAAAACTCCGGTCGTTTCCTACAAAAAATATCAGGCCAAAATACATTAGAAAGCCTATTCTGGATAAAAAATTTAGAGATAGCTTATTTTTTTCAAAAAAAGGAGATTCTAAATTTGAAAATTTCATAATTAGGATTATGTTAAAGCATATTCCCTATTGTTATTTAGAGGGCCTACATTCTCTAAAACATGCTGCTGATTTAAATAAATGGCCAAAAAATCCTAAAGCAATTGTGACTGCTATTGACTTTGTAGGAGACGATCTTTTTAAATTTTATTGTGCTAATTCTGTCTTAACAGGCTCTAAAATAAATACCATTTGTCATGGTGGTGGAGGAAAATATAAATATACCGACTGGATGGACATGGATTTAAACATTAGTGACAATTATTTTACATGGGGCTGGTCGGAATACTCTTCTAAGTGTATACAAGGATTCTTTGTAAAAGATATTACTTATAAGCGAACAAGAAATAAGAATCAAAAGCATTTACTACATGTAATGCTTTCTCAATTCAGATATCCTAAAGGTATTGATGCAACTCCATCTTATGAGCAATATATAAATCAATACTTAAATGACCAATTTGAATTTCTTAATACATTAAAACCAGAAATTAGAAAAGAAGTTATTACTAAACTATCTTTTGACCTAGAGAATTCTCTTCAAGAAAGAATAAATGATAAATGTCCTGGACTAAATTATGCAACTATGAAAGATAATTATAATAAGTTAATGAGAGAATCTAAGCTGATTGTTACTACATATAACTGCACAACACCAGTAGAGGCACTATATATGAATGTTCCTACAATAATGTATTGGAGGCCAGATCATTGGGAATTATCCCCTTCAGCCTCACCCTTATTTGATAAACTTAGGGATTGTGGTGTTTTTCATGATACACCAGAATCTGCTGCAGATATGATTGAAAGGATATGGGAAGATGTAGATGGTTGGTGGCAAACAAAGGAAGTAAAATCTGCTTGTGATGATTTTAGACATTGGTTTTGTCGTGATTCAGAAGATTCTATTGGAGAGCTTGTTAGGTTCTGTAAATTATAAAATTATATGAAAGTTTGTGTTTTTACAGAAAATTATTACAAAGGAGGGCTTGATACGTTCTTAGTTAATATTTTTAATTCCTGGCCTGAAGAAAAAGATGAGCTGACATTATGTTGCAATTCTTCTCATGCGGGGCTAGTGGATATAAAAAATAAAACTAAAAGACCTTTGCGAGTAAAAGAATATAATCAAATATTTACAGGCTTAATTTTTAAGGATATAAACAACAGTTTTTTAGGTAGCTCGATACAAAAAAAGCTTTTTAATATTAGTTATAAAATTTTAGAGTATCCAATTCTCTTTCCTTGGTATTTAATTTCTCTTACCTTTTTTTTTATTAGAAATGATTTTGATAGATTAATGGTAGTGAATGGTGGATACCCAGCAAGTTTATTATGTAGGAGTGCTCTTATTGCATGGAGGCTCTCAGGTAAGCGTCCGCTAGGAGTTTTAAATTTTCATAATTCAGCAACTAAAGCTTCTTGGTATAACATTTTAATTGAAGATCTAATTGACAAATGCATAGTTAAATCTTCAAGTAGTATTGTTACAGTTTCAAAAAATTGTAGGGATTCTCTGCGCATAAGAACTAATTTTCTTGATTTTAAAAACTTAACATATATTTATAATGGCATTGAAAAAACTCAAAATAAATTAATTAGTAAAGAAAAAAATATTTCTACAAAAAATTATTGTCTTATGTTAGCCACATATGAAAGAAGAAAGGGACATGAATATCTCATAAAAGCATTCAAAGAAGTGATAAAAGATATTAATGATATTGAATTAAGAATATATGGCCATGGTCAACCGCATGAAAAAAAATATGTCTCTAATTTAGTTAAAACCTATAAATTACAAGACAAAATACTATTAGGAGATTTTGAAGCAAAAACAGAGAGATTGATTGCAAATGCGAAAGTTTTATTAGTTCCTTCTCAGGCATATGAATCTTTTGGTTTAACTATAATAGAGGCCATGTCTCATGGCATACCAGTTATAACAACAGATGTTGGCGGTATGCCAGAAGTCATGGGAGACAGTGAAGCTGGTTTTATTTGTTCAAAGGATGATCCATTGCAGTTTGCTAATGCTATTAAAAGAATTTTGAATGATGATATTTTGTCAGCTAAGTTAGGAGACAATGGAAGGAAAGCATTCAAACAACGTTTTAATGCAAAAATAATGACTGCTGAGTACGCTAAAATAATTAAAGGATAAAGAATAAAATTAAAGTATATCCCTGAATAGTGTTTTAAAATAAACAAATATCTAAATTTTAAAGAAACTCAGATGATAGATTTAAGTAAAAGAGTAAAAAATTTCATTAAAAACTTTTTAGTCAAGCGCGGCTTTAGAATATCAAAGATAGGACCTTATTCAATATTTGACTTTGAAAGTTTTCTCTATCGCTATCTTGAAGTTTATAAGAAATTTTCATTCATTCAAATTGGCGCCAATGATGGGGTAATGAATGATCCAATATATAAGTTTAATATGGACAATAAATCTCAGGTTAGTGGTTTTGTTCTTGAACCACTCCCAGATATATATAAAAAATTAGTAAAAAACTATGAATCTTGTTCTGATATAAAGCCATATAACTTAGCTATTCATGAAACTGAATCTGAAATGATTCTTTATAGAGTAAAGCCAACATACGCTTCTAAAATCCCAGAATTTGCAGGAGGAATAGCTTCATTTGATAAATCTCATTGGCAAAAAACAGATTTAATACCTGATGAAGATTATATGGAAGAAGTAACTGTTAAATGCACTTCATTTACAAACTTTATCTCAGAAAATTCGATAAATAAAATAGATTTATTGCTTATCGATACAGAAGGGTATGATTATGATATTTTAATGTCTATTGATTTTAGTATGATAAAGCCAAAGATTATAAGATTTGAGCATGGATTAAGAAATAAAGTTATGACTAAAGATAACTTTAACAGGGTTTGCAATCATTTAAATTCATTTGGTTATCAAATTATTACTGAAAGCTATGACGCAACAGCATATCTACTTAACCCATCAGATCTTACTTTTTAAAATAATATGAATAAAAATATACTACACAAAAATTTTAACAATAAAAAAGTAATTATAACTGGTCATACTGGTTTTAAAGGTTCATGGCTTGGGGCATGGCTTTCTAAGCTTGGTGCTGATGTTACTGGAATAGCATTAGACCCTTTAAGCAAACCTTCTCATTATGAAGCCATAGGGTTATCCAATACTATTATAGATTTAAGAGTTGATATTCGAAATAAATTAGAATTAGAAGAAGCTATTCTTTCATTTAATCCTGACTTTATTTTTCATTTAGCCGCTCAACCTTTGGTTAGACGCTCCTATGAAGATCCTATAGAGACATGGGAGACAAATGTTTTGGGAACATTAAACATGCTTGAAGGATTAAGAAAATTGAACAAACGTTGCTCAGTTGTAATGATTACCAGTGATAAATGCTATGACAATGTTGAGTGGGTTTGGGGATACCGCGAAACTGATCCAATGGGTGGACCAGATCCGTATAGTGCTTCGAAAGGAGCAGCTGAATTAGCAATTCGTTCTCACATAAAATCATTTTTTCCAAAAGATACTAGTAAAGTAAGAATTGCCTCAGCTAGAGCTGGAAATGTAATAGGTGGAGGTGACTGGGCTGTTGATCGTATTGTCCCTGATTGTGTAATTGCATGGTCTAAAGGTGATTTAGTTGAATTAAGGAATCCTCACTCAACTCGTCCATGGCAGCACGTATTAGAACCACTTAGTGGTTATCTTAATCAGGCAATAGCTCTTTCACAAAATAAAGATTTACATGGAGAACCTTTAAATTTTGGACCACAAGCACAACAAAATCATAGTGTTTTAGAGTTGGTAGAAAAAATGTCATTATATTGGGATCAAGTTCGCTGGAAGGATATTTCAGGAAAAATAAAAGAACCATACGAATCTGGATTATTAAAATTAAATTGCGACAAAGCTTTGCATTATTTGAATTGGCATGCTGTTATGACTTTTGAAGAGACTGTAAAAATGACTGCTGAATGGTACCGGTCATATTATAAAAATCCCCTATCAGTTATTGAAACAACTAACAAACAAATTGACGATTACACCCTAATTGCAAAAGAAAATGCACTTTATTGGGCTCAAAAATGTTAGATACTATTCTAGTAACAAAATTGGATAAGATTGAAGTAGAGGGAGGGAATGTTTTACATGGAATGAAAAGGGATGATCTTGGTTATTCAGGATTTGGTGAAGCTTATTTTTCCTGGATTAGTCTTAATGCAAAAAAAGCATGGAAACAACATCTTAAAATGACATTAAATCTTATCGTACCTATTGGAAAGGTGAAGTTTGTATTTTGTTACTATGAAACAAATAATAAAGAAATATTTAGAGTTGAAGAAATCGGAGAAGATAATTATGTTCGCCTTACTGTTCCTCCAGGAATTTGGTTTGGATTTCAAGGGCTGCATAACGATAGTAGCTTAGTAATGAATATTGCAAGCATAGCGCATGATCCTTCCGAGGTTATTCGAAAAGAAATATCAGACATCAATTATAAATGGAGCTAATTTTATGAAAGTTATTATTCTTGCTGGAGGTTTTGGCACAAGATTATCTGAGTATACTGATTTGATACCTAAGCCAATGGTTGCAGTTGGAGGCAAGCCTATACTATGGCACATAATGCAAACATATGCTGGCTTTGGACATAACGACTTCTATTTAGCACTTGGATATAAAGCTGAGGTCATTAAAGACTATTTTTTAAACTATCATTCACTTAATGCTGATTTTACTGTTGATTTATCATCCGGTGAAGTAAAACCTCATCAAGTAAATACTGTTGATTGGAAGGTAACATTATCTGATACAGGAGGTAACACAATGACTGGTGGGCGTCTAAAACGAATGCAACAATTTATTGGGAACGAAACATGCATGCTCACATACGGAGATGGCGTTTCTGACATTGATATAGATAAATTAGTAAAGTTTCATAAAGGACATGGAAAAATGATTACTATGTCTGCAGTTCGTCCAGCAGCTCGTTTCGGTGAACTTGAATTAGATGGGAATCAAGTTATAAATTTTCAAGAAAAACCCCAATTACACGATGGTTGGATAAATGGTGGTTATTTTGTAATAGAGCCAGAATTCTTTGAATTTATTGAGGGCGATGAAGTGATGTTAGAACGTGAACCCTTAGAAGCTGCAACAAATGCAGGCGAGTTAATGGCATATCATCATGATGGTTTTTGGCACTGCATGGATACCAAACGAGACCACGAACTTTTAGAAAATTTATATAAGACTGGGGCGCCTTGGATAAAATAATCTAGGATGAAAGTATTAATAACTGGTGGAAATGGATACATTGGCGGTCGTCTAGCAAAAAATTTACTTGATAATAACTATCATGTATCTATAGCATCTAGAGATATTTCAAAAATAAATCTTAGTTCTAAGAATTTAGATCTAATTGAACTCGATTGGCTCAATACTCAAAGTATTAATAAATCTTGCAGAAATATTGATGTAGTAATTCATGCTGCCGGCATGAACTCAAAAGAGTCAAAAAATAATGTAAAAGATGCAATAGAATTTAGAAAAAAGTCTACATCAATGCTAATTGAAGCATCTCAGACATCCAAGGTTAAAAAATTTATTTACATTTCTACAGCACACGTATATTCAAATAATTTGTCTGGAGAAATTTCTGAAGAAACTATTCCAAATAACTCACATCCATATGCTTTATCTCATCTTGCAGCAGAAAATGAAGTCTTAGAAGCAAACAATAATAATAATTTCTTTGGCACAATCATAAGACTTTCAAATTGCTTTGGAGCTCCAATTAACAAAGATATAAATTGTTGGATGCTTCTTGTGAACAATTTATGTAAGCAACTTATTGAAACAAGAGCATTGCAACTATATTCGGATGGCTCAGAATATAGAGATTTTATTAGCCTTGAAGAATTTAATAGGATTATGCGTTTTTTAATAAGCACTAAATATGATTCAAAGCTATTTCCAATAATTAATGTTGGTTCAGGACACTCTTTAACTGTAATCGAGATGACAGAACTAATCAGAACAAGATGCCAACATATTTTAGGTTTTTCACCCGAAATATTAATTCCTGATAAAAGAAGTAATGTAAATGAAAGAAATTTAGTTTACAAAACCGAACTTCTAAATAAACTAGGCATACATGGTAAAAATTCATCTATTTCTGAAATTGATAATCTTTTAAAGTTTTGCGAATCAACGTTTTAAGATAAATAGGCTAAAATATATAAATAAAAGCCTAAACTTTGATATTTATATAACGAACATGAAAGTAAATTTAAATTATCTTAAATCTCTCTTTCTATTCTTACCTATCATTACATACACACCATTTTTTTTTAATCAATTAATAAATCCATATCTAAGAATTGGCTATTTTTTGCTGGCAAGTATATTTTTATTTTTTAGCTCAAGTAAGTTTTCAAAAAATGACATGTACATTATTTTGTCTATGATTTCTTTTATCTTAATAATTTCATTATCAATTCAATCTAGTATTGATAGTGTTATGTCAGCAGGAAATTATTGTCTTACCTTAATTTTTGGGTGGAGTCTCTATAGATATCTCTGTGTAAGCTCAGATAGAATTAAAATCTCATTAAATTTTTACGTTGGCTTTTTTTATTTAGTAGTAATTTTCTCTTTAATTAGTCTTATTTTTTTAATAACGATTGGTGAATATGATTTATTTGGTTTTAAATCAGATGTTTACACTCAATTAGTCACTCCATTTGGTGTTCACTTCAAGAGAGCAATTGGAGATATTACTGTGTTTAGGAGTTTTTTTTACTTCGTAGAAGCCGCTCATATAGCTATATTTTATGCAGCAAATATCATTATAGTTGCACCACTTTTAAAGAGAGGTAGTCAAAAATTTATAAAATTAAATTTGCTTGGAGGAATATTATCAGTCTCAGTAACCTTTTATGTTGCATTATTATTTCTATATATTATTAAAAGAACAAAGTCTTTATCAAATATTATCTTTTTCTCTATTGGAATTCTCATTCTTTTTATTCTATCTCAAGTATTTGAGCTAGTAGGATATACATCTTCTGATGATAGGACTGAAAGATTCCTTATTTTCTTTCTTCTTATGGAACAAGCGACACCTTTCCAATTATTATTTGGTCATGGAGTGTCATTTGAAACAGGTTTTGAAAAAGCATTTAACTCTGGATTAACCCTATCTATATTTGAAACAGGGATAATTGGCACACTGATACAACTATTAATACTAATTCTCTTGTGCCCAAATATATTAATATTTTCTTTTTTCTTTATTTCTTCTCTTGTTGTTGATCCTATTCATATGCCAATTTTCTGGTTTGTTATTATTATTGCGTATCATGCTCATCAAAAAGAAATGGTAAATAATTTATATAAAAATGAATAAATCATCGCCTTTGATATCAGTAGTAATACCTACATATAATCACGCAAAATATTTGGATAGAGCGTTAAAGTCTGTCATTGAACAAACCTATAAAAATTGGGAAATAATTGTTGTAGATAATTTTTCTTCAGACAATACTGAAGAAGTTGTTTTGAAATATAAATATAGCAAAATCAAATACATTAAAGTAAAAAACAATGGAGTAATTGCGAAATCAAGAAATATGGGTATCTCTAATGCAAAAGGTGATTGGATTGCTTTTTTAGATTCAGATGATTGGTGGGAGAAGAGCAAATTAGATACATGTATTAACTGCATAAAAAAAAATACGAATATTGATCTCATTTACCATGACTTAAAGCTTGTAAACAAAAACCACAGAACTTTATCTAAAAAAAGAATTAAATCATTTCGTTTAAAAAAACCTATCATTAAAAACTTAATGTTAAAAGGAAATATAATATGTAATTCATCAGTCATTGTTCGAAAAAAAATCATCAATGAAATTGGTGGCATCAATGAATCAAAAGACATCATAGCTGCAGAGGATTTTAATACATGGCTTAGAGTTGCAGAAATATCAAATAATTTTATTTATTTGCCTCTTAAATTAGGATTCTATTTTGAGCATTCCATGGGGGTGTCTCAAAAAGATATGTCAGCTCCAACACGAGCTGCATCAAAGGACTTCTTAAGATATTTAAATGATTTTGAGAAAAAAAAATTTGAAGCAAGAATGGCTTATATCAAAGGAAAGTTTGAATATAGCATTAACAATATAACTGACTCAAAAGTGCATTTATTGTACACAATTAAGCATGGCTATATAATGCTGAAATTTAGAGCATCTCTATTGTTGTTAATGCTCTTTTTAAAAAATTTTACGGGGCAAATAAAGTAATCTATGAATATTTTGGTCACTGGAGGAGCAGGATTTATTGGTTCTCACTTATGCGATTTCTTAGTTAAAGAAAATCATAATGTTATAGTGGTAGATAACTTGAGTTCAGGATATCAATCAAATATTTCCAATATCTTGGACAAGATACAATTTTTTGAGAATAAAGTTGAAGAATTTAATTTTGATAGTTTATCTGAAATTGATTGTGTAGTTCATCTATCATCTCAAACGTCAGTCCCAGTTTCAGTAAAAGATTTTAGAAAAAGCTCCTCTTCAAATATCTTATCTTCTATAAGAATTATTGACTTTTGTTCCAAAGAAAATATACCTCTAGTATTTGCATCTTCAGCTGCTACTTATGGAAATTTAAATATAGGAGATGACTCATCAAATGAGCATAATCTTTTGAGTCCATATGCTGTAGATAAGTATTCGATGGAACTATATGCTGATATGTCTAATAAACTTTATGGCTTGTCAAACATTGGATTAAGATTCTTTAATGTATATGGACCTAGACAAGACCCAAAAAATTCTTATTCAGGGGTTATATCAATTTTTTGTGATTCAATATTAAGTAATAAGAGCATCACAATAAATGGTGGAAAGCAAAAAAGAGATTTCATATATGTAGATGATGTTGTTCAATCGATTGTGAGATCGCTTTATAAAGTTACAAATTCAAAGATATCAGAAATAATTAATATTCTTACCGGCGAATTAACTTCTATAGATGACATAGCAGACATATTAATCAATCTGACAGGAACCTCTGTTGAAAAAGTTTATAAAGAATTGCCTTTAGGTGACCCAAAAGGATCTCCAGGAACTTGCTATAAAATGAATGAGATTTTAGAGATTAATCAGACAAGTTTAACCAGAATTGAGAAAGGTTTGTCCGCCACTATCAATCATCTAAAATGATAAATAGTTTGCTAATATTATGAGCATTATTGAAAAAAATATAATTGGAATAGATGCAACAAATATTAGACGGGGAGGAGGTGTTACACATTTAGTAGAATTGATTAATAATGCAAACCCAAAAAGACATTTTTTTTCAAAAATAGTCATTTGGGGGCCTAACAGCACACTTGATAAAGTTCTCAATAAACCATGGATTCATAAAATCAACCCACCAGAGTCTGAAAAGAGTTTGATTCAAAGAACACTTTGGCAAATTTTTAATTTAGGTAAAGAAATTGAAAAGGAAAATTGTTCAATATTGTTTATACCTGGGGGAAGTTATGCAGGCAATTATTTTCCTGTAGTCTTAATGAGTCAAAATTTACTCCCATTTGAAATGAATGAATTAAGACGTTTTGGGTTGTCATTTATGACATTAAAATTATTAATTCTTCGCAAAACACAATCATTTTCGTTTGCTAGATCAAATGGAATTATTTTTCTTACTAAATATGCTAAAAGAAAGGTTTTAGGAGTTATGGGCGATACAAAAAGTGAGAATGAAATTATTTCTCATGGATTAAACCCAAGATTTAGCATTCCCCCAAAGGTTCAAAAAGATATATCCGAATACAGTAATGATAATCCATTCAGAATAATATATGTTTCTACAATAGATCAATATAAGCATCAGTGGCATGTTGTTAGTGCAGTCAACAGCTTAAGAAAACAAGGATATCCAATTAGGCTGGAATTAATTGGACCCGCGTACTCACCAGCATTAAAAAAATTAAATGAGACAGCTAATAGATTTGATCCTAAAAGAGACTGGATGAAATATTATTCAGAAATATCATTTGAAGATCTCCATAAAAATTATGCTAGAGCTGATCTAGGTTTGTTTGCGTCAAGTTGTGAAAATATGCCAAATATTCTTCTTGAAACTATGGCATCTGGTCTTCCAATTGCGTGTTCAGAGAAGGGCCCTATGCCTGAAATGTTGCAAGATTCTGGTATATATTTTAATCCAGAAGAGCCTGAAGAAATTGCTCGAGCTATATATAAACTATTATCTTCAAAAAGCCTGAGATCTAATTTATCCAAACAAAGTCATGAGCTTTCAAAAAAATATTCATGGGAACGATGTGCTGATGAAACATTTATTTTCTTAAATAAAGTTAAAACAAGTTTTTATAAAAAGGAAATAAGATGAAAATTTGTATTGTTGTTGATGATTATTTACCTACAAGCAAAAAGGTTGCAGCAAAGATGATGCATGAATTAGCTATAGAATTGAATCATCAAAAGCATGAAATCACTGTAATTACTCCTGATTCTGATATATCTAGAAAAATCGAAATATCTGAACTTGATTCTGTAAAAGTATGTAAATTTAAATCAGGTAGTATTAAGAATGTCTCAAAAATTCAAAGAGCGATTAATGAATCACTATTGTCTTTTAAGGCCTGGAACTATTGTAATGAATACCTAAAAAATAATCCGCATGATCTAATTTTATATTATTCTCCTTCAATATTTTGGGGCCCGCTAATAAGAAAATTAAAAAAACTATGGAATGTAAAATCCTATCTAATATTAAGAGATTTTTATCCTCAAATGTTTTTTGATGAAGGCCTTATTAGAGAGTACTCGCTGATAGGATATTATTTTAAGTTCTTTGAATGGATTAATTATAAATATGCAGACATAATTGGCATTGAATCCCCTAAAAATTTGAAATGGTTCAATAACAAAAAAAAATCAAAAAAACCTTCTGAATTACTATATAACTGGGCTTCAGACAATCCAGTAACCACAAATGATGGTAAATACAGAAATATGTTAAATCTAAATGATAAAGTTGTTTACTTTTACGGAGGGAATATAGGGCCACAGCATGATATGCCAAATTTAATTCGCCTTGTAAAATCTATGGAGCATGAAAAAAAAGCACATTTTGTAATTACTGGTCAAGGATTTGCAGTAAATGCATTGAAAAATTTAATTGAGCAAGAGAATCTTACCAATATCACTTATTTACCATCAGTTCCTCAAGATGAATTTAAGATAATGCTTTCTGAGTTCGATATTGGCTTATTTACATTAAATAAAGACCATACTACTCATAATATACCTGGAAAACTTTTGGGCTATATGGTCCAAGAAATGCCTATTCTAGGAAGTATTAATAAAGATAATGATATTGAAGAAATTATTGGTAATAATAATGCAGGCTTAATAAGTATTACCGGCGACGACGAACTTTTTTTAAAAAATGCATTGCTATTACTTCATAATATAGAACTAAGAAATGAAATGGGAAAAAATGCAAAAAAACTTTTAATGAATACTTTTTCTGTGCAGGAGGCTTGCTCAAGAATTCTCGAGAGCTGTAAAAATATATGAATAACACCATAGAACCTAAAGAAGCTTTTCCATACAGACCGCCAACTGATGAAATAAGAGAAAAATACGCTCATATTTTTTTAATAGACAAGCCACTTCCAAACAGGTTTTTGAAGGTTCTTTTTGATAAATTTATTGCATCTATATTATTAATTTTATCAATTCCAATATTAATTCTTTTAAAAATTTTTTATGTAATTGAAGGATTTTTAATACCTGCAAATAAGGGCCCTATGCTTTTCTATTACAACGCTATCAGTGCTGGAAAAGTTATACCAAAATATAAAATTAGACTCATAAAGATGAAATTTATTGATACCGAAGGTGCAAAAAAACATGATTGGCTTGCTTATTCAGCAGAATGGACTGAAGAAAGCAGGACATACGTTGGACAATTTGTAAAGAAATTTTATTTAGACGAAATACCGCAATTTTGGAGTGTTCTTACTGGTGATATGAGTATTGTTGGACCAAGGCCATTATCAGTTATGCACTATGAAAGAGATAAAGCTCAGGGCAATGTAACAAGATCAATTCTTAAGGGAGGATTATTAGGTCTGGGCCATATCAATAAAGGTACTTCAGAGATGGGCAATTCAATATATGAATATGAATATGTTGAAGAGTATATCAAAAGATCATCATCACAATTATTAAAATTAGATTTATGGATTATATGGAGAGGCATTATAATAATTCTTAGAGGTGGTGGATATTAACATGCAGCAATGGTCTATAAGAGAGTTTATATGAATTCAAAAAATATATTTAAAGATAAAATTTTAATGATTACAGGTGGTACTGGCTCATTTGGAAATGTTGTTACAAAAAGATTTTTAGATTCAGATATTAAAGAGATAAGAATCTTTAGTAGAGATGAAAAAAAACAAGATGATATGAGAAAAAAATATAATAACCAAAAATTGAAGTTCTATTTAGGAGATGTCAGAGATATTAATAGTGTTAAGACGGCAATGATTGACGTAGATTATATTTTTCATGCAGCAGCTCTTAAACAAGTTCCATCGTGTGAGTTTTATCCATTACAAGCGGTTCAAACAAATATATTAGGAACTGCAAATGTAATTGAATCTGCTATTTCATTGGATGTAAAAAGAGTTATTTGTCTCAGTACTGATAAGGCTGTGTATCCTATTAATGCCATGGGAATAAGCAAAGCTCTTATGGAAAAAGTTGCTGTGGCTAAATCAAGAGAAAGTAAAAAGACATGTATTTGTGTGACAAGGTACGGAAATGTAATGGCTTCAAGAGGCTCAGTAATACCATTATTCCATAATCAGATTACAAATAACTTACCAATTACTATTACAGATCCAAAAATGACAAGATTTATGATGACTCTTGAAGATGCGGTTGAGCTTGTTTTATATGCCTTTGAAAATGGCAACCCCGGAGATATTTTTGTACAAAAATCTCCAGCTTCCACGATAGAAACTCTTACTTCAGCTATTAAGGAACTAATGAATAAAGATAGTCACGAAGTAAAAGAAATTGGAACAAGGCATGGAGAAAAATTATACGAATCTTTATTAAGCAAAGAAGAGATGGCAGTTTCCGATGATTTAGGTAATTATTACAGAGTACCAAAAGATTCTCGTGATTTAAATTATGACAAATATATTGATGAAGGCAAGTCAAAACTATCTTCTGCGGATGAATATAATTCACACAATACAGATCGATTAGATGTAAAAGGTACCAAAGAATTATTGTTAAAATTAGACCTTTTTAATTAGAGATAAAATTTTATATACAAAGAATCCATTTAAAATAATGATCAAAAATAAAAACTTGAAAGTCCTTATTACCGGAGCTGACGGTTTTATAGGGAAAAATATCGCAGTACGACTTAGTGAACAGCCTAATATAAAAATTATAAAGTTTGTTCGAGGAGATAGTGAAGCAAAATTAAAAAGTGATATAAATAAGTCTGACACAATAATTCATCTTGCAGGAGAGAATAGGCCTGATAATGAAGAGTCTTTTAAGACTAATTATTATTTAACTGAAAAAATCTGCGAATTTATCAGACTAGAAAATAGGAATATACCAATAATTTTTACTTCATCCACCCAAGCTACCATGGATAATCTTTACGGAAAAAGTAAGCTGACCGCAGAAAAATATTTATCTGAACTTGCAACGAAAAATAATAATACAGTAAAAATATATAGACTGCCTGGTGTTTTCGGTAAGTGGTGTAAACCAAACTATAATTCAGTTGTTGCGACATTTTGTCACAATATTGCTAGAGATATAGACATAACTGTAAACAATGATGCAGCTGAAATTGAATTAGTATACATCGATGATTTAGTAGAGGACATATTAAAAGATATTAATAAAAAAGAACCTGGTTTAAATTGGGAGAAGTTAAGTAAAAGTTATGAAATATCAGTTGGTGAATTAGCAAAAAAGATCTATGCTTTCAAAGAATCAAGAAATAGTTTAGTTTCAGAAAGAGTGGGCTCAGGATTAACTAGAGCACTTTACTCAACTTATATTAGTTACTTGCCTAATGATTCTTTTATCTATGATATACCAAATCATGGAGATGATAGAGGCCACTTTGTTGAAATTCTTAAGACTATTGATAGCGGTCAATTTTCCTTTTTAACAATTAAACCTGGAATAACAAGAGGTAATCACTATCACCATTCCAAGACAGAAAAGTTTATTGTTGTTAAGGGCAAAGCCAAGCTTAGATTTAGGCATCTGATATCGGATGAAAGACACGAATTAGTAATATCAGATGATAAAATTCAAATTGTTGATACAATTCCTGGATGGGTACATGATGTTACCAACATTGGTAAGGATGATGTAATTATGTTGTTATGGGCCAACGAAATATTCAATATTAAAAATCCTGATACAATTACTCAAGATGTCTAAGCTTAAAAAGTTAAAAGTTATAACTGTTGTAGGAACAAGACCAGAGATTATCCGTTTATCTAGAGTTATACCTATGTTAGATGAGCATTGTAATCATATACTCGTTCACACCGGTCAAAATTATGATTACGAACTTAATAAAATATTTTTTGAAGATTTAAGTATCAGGGAACCAGACCATTTTATAAATTCTGCTGACAGTAGCCCTGCTAAGACAATTGGTAATGTAATAAGCGGCGTTGAGGATGTGCTCATAGATGAAAAGCCAGATGCTGTTTTAGTATTGGGTGATACAAATAGCTGCATGTCAATAATTTCTGCAAAACGTCTGAAGATTCCAACTTTTCATATGGAGGCAGGTAATAGATGTTTTGATATGAGAGTTCCAGAGGAGATCAATAGAAGGATTGTAGATCACACAGCTGATATAAACCTTCCGTACAGCTCAATTGCAAGAGAATATTTGTTAAGAGAGGGCATTTCACCAGATACTATAGTCAAGACTGGAAGCCCTATGTTTGAAGTTCTTTCACATTTTAAAGAATCAATCAATAATTCAAAAATTTTGAATAAATTAAATTTAAAAAAAGGAAAATTTTTTGTTGTGAGTGCGCATAGAGAAGAAAATATTGACTATGAGAATACTTTTAAAAGTTTAGTAAATATTTTAAATACTCTATCAGAAGATTATGATCTTCCGGTTATTGTCTCTACACATCCAAGAACTCAGAACAAAATAAATGATCTAAATGTAAAATTTCATAAAAATGTAAACTTATTAAAACCACTTAATTTTACAGATTATAATAAATTACAAATTTCTTCAAAGGTGGCACTTTCAGATAGCGGCACCATAAATGAAGAGGCATCTATCTTAAACTTTCCAGCACTAAATATTCGTGAAGCTCACGAAAGACCGGAGGGTATGGAAGAAACAGCTGCTATGATGGTTGGTTTAAATTTGGAAAGAGTCATGCAAGGAATTATGATCTTGGAAAAACAATCAAAAAAGCAAAATGACACTATCCGAATAGTAGAAGACTATAACGTGCCAAATGTATCTGAGAAAGTTGTTAAAATTATTCATAGCTATACAGATTATGTTAATAGAGTCATTTGGAAAAAATACTAATATCATTTATTAAGAATTAAAATGATTACTTTCAATAATCTCAGTAAAAATCCACCCTACAAAAGGTTTAAAAAAGAGTACGATAAAGCAGTTCTTAAAAATCAAAATATAGTTGAAGCAATATGCATATCTTCAATTTTAAAAGATTCCTCTCAAGTTGATTCAAGATTTGTAAATTTAAAGATAGTCGAAAATGAAGAATTTATATTTTTTTCTAATTATAATTCGCCTAAATCTGAACAATTTGCTTCACATAATCAAATATCTGCAGCAATATTTTGGTCTGAAACTAATATACAAATTAGGATGAAAGCAAAGATTAAAAGATTATCAAAAAAAGAAAATGATAGTTACTTTAAAACAAGAAAAAAGAGCAAAAATGCTCTTGCAATAAGCTCAAATCAATCAAAAAAAGCTAATTCATACGAGGATATTAAGTCGAAGTATATTGACGTTTTGGATAAAGATGATTTAACTGTATGCCCTGATTATTGGGGTGGATTTTCATTTAAACCCTATTATTTTGAATTCTGGAAAGGAGATCCTAATAGGCTCAATAAAAGAGATGTTTTTTCCAAAGATAAAGAAGTATGGAATGAATTTATTCTCCAACCATAATTTCAAATATATTTGCGAAAGTAATTAATTAGTATAAAATTCCTAAAAATATGAAAAAGTTTAATCATTTTAACAAGCAAACATCTTGCTAAATCCATTTAATATCAAATAATTCACTGGGTATTATCATAGCTAATCCAAAGAAAAATATAACTCCAATTAACAATAAGATAAAAGCAGAAAAGGTTATGCTTATTGATGAGAATGGAGTAAAAAAAGGAATAATATCTTTAGAGGAGGCTCTTAAAACTTCTGAAAAAGCATCAATGGACTTGGTGCAAGTCTCACCCTCAGATAGAGATCCTGTTGTATGTAAATTATTGGACTATGGCAAGCATATATTTGACAAGAAAAAAAGCGCTTCTGGATCAAAATCGAAAGTTAAAAGAAATACTACTAAAGAGATTAAATTTAGACCATCTACAGATGTGGGTGATTACAATATTAAATTAAAAAAGATTAAAAGCTTTATTCTTGATGGAGATAAGACTAAAATAAGCGTCCGATTTAGAGGAAGAGAAATACT